>JGI24699J35502_11134114_pt1 | contig 32659 bp, 27 predicted proteins | sample TergutMp193P4_FD_35502 | JGI IMG/M metagenome (IMG submission 35502)
AAAGCAATAAAGCTCAAATCAAACAAAATCAAAATGTCAAAGAACGCTTATTATTTTAATTAATATATTTTAACTGTTTAGTGCATCAGTAATAATTCATAATTATATTTAACCCCCAGCCGGAAAGAACGTCCCGGCATCGGAAAGGAATGTACCACTTCATAAGGTTTATCTAATAAATTCAAACATTCGGCAGTCAGCAACCATTGATAAGTCTTCCATCGAACATTTTTCTGTAACGAAATGCCCTGATCCGTATAACTTTTCATTTGGTATTCCGGACGATTGACTCGTTCGTAATAACGTTTTCCGCAATATAATAAGGTATAATTCAAATCAACCCAAGGCGTTTCTATTTGAATTGTTCCGGAAACTGCATGATGCGGAGTATAAGGCAATTGCTGATTGTACATTTGCGAATCTTTATCCGTTTTGTCCACTACTTGCTGATAGGTGTAAGCCCCAGACAAACGGCAAACGAGTTTATCATTCCATTGGAATTGCGTTTTCAGGTTTAAATCCAAACCTTTAATATCTACTTTTCCGTAGTTTTGAACCGACCAGATAAACATGCTGCTTCGAGGCAAAGCGATTATTTTATTTTTTATATGGTTGTTATATGCATCTCCCGAAAAGCTGAGAAGAGGAAACCGCTTGTTGAAAGAAGTTGCAAAAGTCACTCCAAGATTGTATTGGTTAGCATTTTCCGGTTGAAGGCTATCGTTTGGAACCGAAGAAAGGTACATATCTCCAAAAGTTGGGAAACGATAAGTGTTTTTATAATATCCTCGTAAGCGCACAGGCAGCGTTTCCGACGGTTTGACTGAAAAGCCTAAGTAGGGCGATAAATGCCAATTGTTTTTCGTCGAATGGTCTATTCGGTTTCTATCTTCCGTGAAATGACTCAACAAACTTCCTGTAAGCGTAAAACGAGGGAGTTCAAACTTTCCAGACAAAGCGCTCAACCAAGTGATTCGGGAAGGAAACGGACAATATTTGAAGCTGTTGCTGAAATTTCCATAGATACCATCGTTTGCCAATGAAAAAGATAATTTTGGGGAAACGGTATAAAGCCAAGTCATATTCAGATAATATTCACGTTGATAATAAAATGTTTCCAATAAGCCGTCGGGGTATTTATTGTTTTTATCCGTATAGTCGCTTGATGAATAACTGAATTTTGCGTTTGTCTGAAAATCAAATAACCTGTTGAGTTTCTGCGTATAATTCAACTGAGAAAAAACCGTTTGGTCTTTACTTCTTTCTCCGGAATAATTATTATAAGGATCTACCGGTCCCGGAATTCCTCTATTCGAGTGATAATAGTTGATTTTAAATCCCAATTTTCCTCCATTGTTGAATTTACCTAATAAATTGGATTCAAATGTATAATAAGTAACGTCCGAATTATTCCGATGCTTAACTGAGGTCGAATCTGGATTATACGCCGATATTTGTTTATATGGATAATTTCCGTCAGATTGCAAATATTCACCAAAAACATTTAATAAGAATATTTTATTGAGCGGCGTTATAAGTGAAACCGATGGATTAAAAAGTCCGAAGGAACCACCTTTCAACGCTGCTTTGATTTCCTTTTTTTTGCTTTCAGGAGAAAAAGCAGAAGTAACAATTGTAAGTGTTCCGGCTGAAGCCCGGTGGCGAGCCGTTTGAAAAATCTGGTCGTTTTCTCCAATCGATACCGTAAGGCTTTGCAGATTTTCCAATGAAAAACGGCTTAAATCGCTCTGCCCGGTCTGATAATCATAAACGATAATTCCGTCGTAAGAAATACCGCTGTAATTGGCTCCGAGACTTCGGATTGAAATTGTTTTCAAACCGCCGATTCCGCCATAGTCTTTAATTTGAATCCCACTGAAATATTTAAGGGCATCGGAAACTTGCAATGCATTCATTTTAGTCCAATCTTTTGCTTGCAGGGTTTGCTGAGGGGCAACCGATTGAAGCGAAGAAGAACGAGAAGCGTTCACTTCTACTTCGTTCAATGGATGTAAAGCCGTTGAATCCGAAAACGTTTGTGCATTCAAAGTCAAACATTTTGCCGAAACAATCAGATCAAATAAAATAAAATAATAACGAAATGCAATCATATTTCAAGCTTATTTCCGCGAAAGCTTTAACACTCCCCCTACCCTTTCGGACTTCCACTTACAAGAAGAAGAACAAAGGAAAAAGGTTTCTCATTTTGCATGGCAGGTCTTCTGACTTACTCTTATAACGAAACGCCTTCCCGATTTCTCAGTGGCAAAAGTTGTTGTTTCATCTGTTTCCAATAACAAATTCATAATTGAAAAAGAGCTTACAGCAGCGGGTCTGTCCGGGATTTTCACCCGATTCCCATTTAATCCTTTTCCCGAATGGGAAAAATGAACCATTGCATGGGGGCAAAGGTACAAATTATTTTAAATAAAAAATTTTTGTGTTATATATTTTTATATCGCTTTCTTAATAAAACAAAAACTTTCAGCAACATTCTCGTTATTTTTTATTTGCATCAGATAGTTTCCATCCTGCAAATCGGATATATCGCAAATATTGGTTTTTTCGAAAACTTTTAATGCTTGTCCAGTATAGCTAAAAATGGTAATATTAGACGGGACATCCGTTCCCGAAATCCATATTTTTGAATGGCAAGGGTTCGGAGAGATACTATATTGCGTTATTTCTTTTTGAACCGGCTTTATATCGGTAAGTGGAGGTCCTGTATATTCTTCGTTTTCTTCCGGTAGTCCTTTTTGATAAAGTTTTACAAAATCAACATACATCTTTGCCTCGTAATTGTTTCCGGCATTTAGTGCTGTTATTTGATTGATATCCCAAATCTGGGGAAAATTTCCGCCCACAGCCAAATTGAAAAGAACAAAAGACTGTTTATGAAAATAATTGGAGGGATGATTAGCCGCCTGACCTGCCAAACTGCTGATATCCATCTCATAATAAGGAGCGACGTTGGGATTCTTATCTAAATCCAGATACATCCTTATATAATTATTATCCCAAATAAGCGTATATAAATGAAAATCATCTTGCAGACTGTATTGACTGGTAAAATCCATGGCGTAATTAGGATGATTAGTACTCACGTCGCCCCAGTGACATGCTCCATTAAAGTAACGATCTTGGGTTCCGGCATTGATTCCAGCGCTGCTTCCCATCTCGCATATATCAGTTTCCGAACATTTAGGCCAGCCCACAGTCGGATAATCGCTTCCCATCATCCAAAAAGCGGGCCACAAACCGTTTGCTGTATGGGGAAACCAAATGCTTGCTTCTAATTTTCCATGTTTGAAGCTCATATTATTCAAGGTGTTGATACGCCCCGATGTAGCCGGTTTTCCACTAAAAGATTCTTTTCGCGCAGTTAAAATCAAACAACTTTTTCCGCTTTCCGGCTCAATGCCAATCGATACGTTTTCAGAGCGGTAGTACTGTAATTCGTTATTTCCGCCGCCATCACCTCTTTCTTCAATGTTCCAATTAGTAGTATTCAATGCATTGTTATCGAACAGATCCTGCCAAACTAAACGATAACCATTCGTTTCACCTGTTTCTTGCGCATATATGGAGGTATATCCTAACATGGCAATTAAAATGATATTAAAATAATGTTTCTTCATGGGAATATAATTTTATTAACTACAAAAGTATGAAAAAATGTTATATAACATATTTAAAAACTATATTTTTATTAAAAAAAATTGTTCCTTTGCATAAAAAACAGGACAGGGCAGGACAGTAAAAGAATTCAATTATTCATTATAAAACAATATAGAATTAAAAATCATAATTACTTAAATGTTAAATAATTGATTATAAATATGGTATTTGAATTGGATCAAAACAAGAGTAAAGTTCATCAGATTGCGCATAAAATCAGCTCTGCAATATCAAGAGGAGAATATAAAGAAGGAGATGCTCTTCCATCTATAAATAAGATAAGTTCAGACTTCAATTTATCAAGGGATACGGTTTATAAAGCTTTTCAAAATTTGAAAAATAGAGGAATTATTGAATCAGTCCCTACAAAAGGATATTTTGTTACGAAAAAAGTTAATAATATTTTTGTTTTGTTAGATGTATTTAGTTCGTTTAAAGACGATTTTTATAAGGAATTAATTCACCACTTATCGTTAAATTACCGAATCGACTTATATTTTCACCAATTCAACGAAAAACTTTTTAACAATTTAATTATAGATAGTTTAGGTCGATATGATCTTTATATAGTTACTAATTTTATCAATGATGTTTACTATGATGTTTTGGATCGATTGGATAACAGTAAGGTGTTATTGATTGACTTGGGAAAATTCAAGAAGGATAAATTTTCTTACATTTGTCAGGGATTTGACAATACTTTATACGACTGTTTGACTTCCGGCTTGGACTTGATAAGAAAATACAACGAACTGCGTTTTATTTTTCCGATGGAAGCTGAACATCCCCAAAGTTGTATCCCTTTTTTTATCAAATTTTGTGAAGACAACGGACTAAAATATCAATTGGTTCGCCGTAAAATGGAAGAAACCGATATTATGCCGGGCGTAGCCTATTTACTTGCCAGACATTCAGATGTCGTCGAATTTACCAAAATATGCCGTGCAAAAAAATTGAAAATGGGAGAAGATGTTGGATTAATAACTTTCAATGATACTCCCATGTTGGAAGTAATAGAAAATGGCATTACAGTCATATCGACCGATTTCAAACAAATGGGTAAATTAACTGCCGAATATATAAAAAACAGGCAAAAAATACAAACATATATTCCAACCCGATTAATTGTTCGCGGTTCATTATAATTATATTATTATGTTCAGAAAATTATTACACATAGCTCTTGGGGGAATATTATTGACCCTGCAACCGATAAAAGCTATAGATTACCAACCTGAATTTTCCGTTGCTGGATTTTACCCGATAGAAAATGCAGGACGGGAAGTATTCAATTTTAATGTAGGCTGGCGTTTCAAAATCGGGCATATTGAAAATGCCGAAAAAATGGATTTTAATGATTCAACATGGGAAATTGTCTCAACGCCTCATACTGTCAGGTTATTACCGGCGGAAGGAAGCGGAGGTCGCAATTACCAAGGACCTGCATGGTATCGCAAACATTTCAAAATAGATTCTTCGCTGCGAGGAAAATTGATTAATATCTATTTTGAAGCTGCCATGGGTAAAACTGTCGTTTATTTGAATGGACAAAAAGTTAGAGAACATTGGGGTGGTTATTTGCCTTTTAGCATTGAACTGACTCAATATGGCGTTCAAGCTGGCGATGAATGCCTGTTAGCAGTAATGACCGATAATTCTGATGACAATAGCTATCCTCCGGGTAAGGAACAATCGTCCTTAGATTTTACTTACCATGGAGGCATTTATCGAGATATGTGGATGATTGCCACTTCTCAAGTGCATTTGACCGCCCCAAATGAAGCAAATCATATCGCAGGCGGAGGCGTTTTTGTCCAAATGGGAGAAATATCTAAAAAGAAAGCTGAAATCAAGGTATATACAGATGTGAAAAATGAATTCTCAACTTCCCAACGTATTACCATAGAAAACCGTCTGATGAATGCAAACGGAAAAACGATACAAACGGTTCGTTCTTCTATTCATCTAAAAGCAGGTGAATCACAACAAATTAGTCAAATTATAACGGTAAATGATCCTATCCTTTGGTTTCCAGACATGCCTTATTTATACAAACTGGCGACCGTTTTATTTCAATCAGATAAAAATACGATGGATGGTGGAATCACACGCATCGGCATCCGAAAAATCGAATGGAAAGGAGCAGATGGACTTTGGCTAAATGGCGAACCTGCCGGCAAACTCATCGGTGGAAATCGCCATCAGGATTACGCATACGTGGGTAATGCCGTTCCTAACAGTCAGCATTGGCGCGACGCTAAAAAATTAAGAGATGCAGGATGTCGTATTATCAGAGTAGCGCATTATCCACAAGATCCTTCATTTATGGATGCTTGCGATGAATTGGGAATGTTTGTCATTGTAGCGACACCCGGTTGGCAATATTGGAACAATGATCCGCAGTTTGAAAAACGAGTGTATGATGATATTCAAAATATGGTGCGCCGCGACCGTAATCATCCTTCTGTGCTGATGTGGGAGCCGATTTTGAATGAAACCCATTTTCCACTTGATTTCGCTTTGAAAACTCAACAGATTGTACACGAAGAATATCCAGGAGCAACGTGTGCGGCGGATAACTATTCTGCAGGCATTGCCGATCATTACGAAGTGGTCTATGGATGGACTAAAGATATTGGTAAGTTCAAACAACCTATATTTACCCGTGAATTTGGTGAAAATGTAGATGACTGGTATGCTCAAAATTCTAACAACCGAGCGTCGCGCAGTTGGGGCGAAAATGCGTTGCTCATACAGGCTTTGCAGTTAGCAAAAGCCTACAATGAAATGTATCCTGAAAGCCGTCAGTTTATCGGCGGCGCTTTATGGCATCCTTTCGATCACCAACGAGGCTATCATCCTGATCCTTATTGGGGTGGAATCATGGATGCTTTTCGTCAACCGAAATACTCATGGTATTTCTTTAAAAGCCAAGTGGATGCAAATCTACATCATCCCCTCGCTGAAACGGGTCCCATGGTATTTATTGCACACGAATTATCTCCTTTTTCTTCACCGGATGTAACTGTATTTACCAATTGCGATGAGGTGCGATTAATTGTATATGAACGAGATACGCTGATTCAAAAAGCACCGAAGGCACAATGGCAATTGCCGCATCCGCCAATTACATTTAAAAATGTATTTGATTTTAATACGATACGGGTATTTTCCTATATCGAAAAGAAATGGCAACAAGTTTCTCTTGTTGCAGAAGGACTTATAGATGGAAAAGTTGTATGCAGTACAAAAAAAATGCCGGCACGCAGATCGAGTGAACTTCGCTTGTCAGTTGATAATGAAGGACAAAAATTGCATGCTGATGGTTCGGATTTTATTCCTGTAATATGCGAAGTGACCGACGAAAATGGGAATGTTAGGCGATTGGCAAAAGAACAGATATTATTTAGTGTGGAAGGAGAAGGTGAAATTATTGGCGGCGCACAGATTAACGCTAATCCGAGAACGGTGGAATTTGGTTCGGCGCCCGTACTCATTCGTTCTACTATAAATCCGGGAAAAATAAAATTACAAGCTCACGTCCTTTTTGAAGGTGAAAATACCCCACAGTCAGCGTCTATCGAATTTGAAAGTATTCCTCCTCAATATCCACTGGTTTATTCGGAGAAACCGTCTCGCTCGAATGATGAATCGAATAAGCCTGCATATCAAAGAAAATTATCGGAAGATGAAAAACGGACAATGCTGAATGAAGTTGAGCTTCAGCAAACGGATTTTGGAGAAAAAAAATAAAATGTTAGCCATCATTCAGTATTTATATTAAGAGCGGTGAATAAATTAGATAAATTATTAAATTATCATACAAATGAATAGATGTTGGCTTTTTGCGTGGATTGGATGCTTATTTTTTGTTCCTGTATGTGCTCAAGAACAAGAGACATCCGATTGTGAATTAGAAAAAGCGTTGAAAGAATCAGCCATTTCTTCTCAAGGCGATATGAAATTATGGTACAACCGACCTGCAACCGATTGGAATGAGGCTTTACCCTTGGGAAATGGCCGGCTCGGCGTGATGGTTTTCGGGACTCCTGCTGTAGAACATTTGCAACTGAACGAAGAAACTATTTGGGCGGGTTCTCCAAATAATAACGCGCATCCACTCGAATCAGGCGTTTTAGATAGCGTCAGAAAACTGATTTTCAATGGAAAATATGTTGAAGCACAAAATATTGCCACAAAAAAAATAATGTCGCAAACCAATCATGGGATGCCTTACCAAACGATGGGAAGCGTTTTTATTTCTTTTCCCGGACATGACCAATATACGGATTTTTACAGGGATCTGGATATTTCTGAAGCAATTGCTCATGTCAAGTACAAAGTAAATGGGACTACATTTCAACGTGAAATATTTTCATCTTTTACCGACCAAGTGATTATCGTTAAATTAACTGCTGATAAACCCAAAAGCATTTCTTGTAATCTTATATTCACATCTCCACATGAAAAACCTGAAAGAAAATCCGATAAAGAACAACTTATTTTCTCTGCAATAACGCCGTCCCATGAAAAACAAAGCGGTAAGGTACGTTTTGAAACCCGCATAAAACCGCTCATCAAGGGGGGCAGCTATGAAATAAAAGATGAAATTTTGTCTATTACCGATGCCGACGAAGCGGTTATTTATATTTCCTGCGCCACTAATTTTAAAAATTATAAAGAATTAACGACTGATGAATCTGTTAAGTGTAAAGAATTTATAAATCAGGCTATTATTAATCCTTATGATAAAGCGAAGCAAGAACATATTCAATTTTACAAGCAATATTTCAATAGGGTTTCATTAGATCTCGGCTCCAATGAAAACGCCGATAAGCCGACTAATGAACGAATTAAAAATTTTGCTCAAACATTCGATCCTCAGTTAGCTGCTTTATATTTTCAATTTGGAAGATATTTGTTGATTTCTTCTTCACAGCCCGGAACTCAGCCTGCTAATTTACAAGGAATTTGGAACGATAGACTCTTACCTTCATGGGACAGTAAATATACTTGTAATATTAATTTAGAAATGAATTACTGGCCTGCAGAAGTAGCTAACCTCAGCGAATTGCACGATCCGATGCTTCAATTAGTTCGTGAAGTTTCTGAAACTGGAAAAGAAACTGCTCGAACTATGTATAATTGTCGGGGATGGGTGTTGCACCACAACACAGATATCTGGAGAATAACCGGTCCTGTAGATCAGGCGGCTTCTGGTATGTGGCCCTCAGGCGGCGCATGGGTAAGCCAGCATTTATGGTATAGATATTTATATACAAGAAATAAAGAATTTTTAGCATCAGTCTATCCGGTAATGCGAGATGCTGCTTTATTTTTTGTCGATTTTCTGATTTCCGAACCGGAACATGGATGGTTGATCGTTTCTCCATCTAATTCACCGGAAAACGCTCATGCAGGAAGTAATCATAAAGCAACTATTGCAGCTGGTTGCACAATGGATAATCAATTGGTATTCGACCTTTTCTCAAATGTAATCGAGGCTTCCGAAATTCTTTCTATCGACAAATTATTTGCCGACACTTTACGAGTGAAAAGAGATTTGCTTCCGCCGATGCAAGTCGGCAAATACAGCCAATTACAAGAATGGATGTATGATTGGGATGATCCCACAGATACTCATCGCCACGTTTCTCATCTTTATGGATTATATCCAAGCAATCAAATATCGCCTTATCGTACATCGGAATTATTTGAGGCGGCAAAAAATTCTTTGAACTATCGTGAAGATCCTTCTACAGGTTGGTCTATGGCTTGGAAAATTTGCTTATGGGCAAGATTACTCGACGGAAATCATGCTTATAAACTGCTGACGGATCAATTGGATTTGGTTTCAACGGAAGACAAAAAGAAAGGTGGTACGTATTCCAATATGTTTGATGCCCATCCTCCGTTTCAAATCGATGGAAATTTTGGGTGTACCGCTGGAATTGCCGAAATGTTGATGCAAAGTCATGATGGATTTATTTATTTACTTCCCGCTTTACCCGATGTATGGAGAGATGGAAGCATAAAAGGACTTGTCGCCCGGGGCGGGTTTGTGATTGATATGACGTGGAAAAATCAAAAGATCGGAGCAATCACCATCTATTCCCGTAACGGAGGAAATTGTCGCTTACGCACGAGAGACGCTTTAATTGGCGTAAACTTGAAAAAAGCTAAAGGAATCAATAAAAATCCAGCATACTTGACTTATGAAATCAAACAACCGATTATTTCAGAAAAAGCAAAAATAAATAAACCAAATCTGGAACCAACGTTTTTGTATGATTTGGAAACTGAAAAAGGAAAAACATATCAATTAAAAATGAAATAGAGATGAAGAAAATAGCATTAGGCTCCATTCGTTCATGTCCAATCAGGTATTGCGCAGCATGTGCATTTTTATTGTTTTTTTGTCTCATTGGTTTGCACTCTTATGGACAAGAGGTTGCTACAAAAAGAGAAATGCCATGGGATAATGGAAAACTGAAAGTGAGTGATAATCACCGATTCCTTCAGTACGAAAATGGGAAGCCGTTTTTTTGGTTAGGTGAAACGGTTTGGCTCTTGCCATCTCGTTCCAATAGAGAAGAAGCTTCTTATCTTATAGGAGAGACGGCGAAAAATGGGTTTAATGTTATCCAGATTTCCGTTTTGCACGGACTGTCGGATATGAATGAATATGGACAATACGCGCTACCTAATGGATTTGATTTCAAAAATATAGATAAACCCGGCGAATATAATTACTGGAATCATGTAGATTATATTGTGGAACGTGCGCAACAAAGCGGAATATATGTCGGAATTGTCTGCGTATGGGGTGGAAATGTGAAAGCCGGAAACGTATCAGTCGAAAATGCGCAAAAATACGGCGATTTCCTTGCAAAACGATATAGAGAATATCCTAATATTATCTGGATCATTGGCGGAGATGTGCGCGGCGATATAAAGCCGGAAGTTTGGAGAGCGTTAGCAAACACCATTAAGGCTAATGATGCTAACCATTTAATGACCTTCCATCCGTTTGGGCGCACCTTATCCGCTACATGGTTTAATGGTGAACCTTGGTTGGATTTCAATATGTTCCAGTCCGGACACCGTCGCTATGGACAGCGGAATGGTGATGGAGATTATACAATTGAGGAAAATACGGAAGAAGATAGTTGGCGGTATGCAGAGCACAGTTTGGCAATGCAACCAATAAAGCCAGTTTTAGATGGCGAGCCTTCGTATGAAGATATTCCTCAGGGACTGCACGATACGGCGGAGCCTCATTGGAAAGCCGAAGATGTGCGCCGTTATGCTTATTGGTCAGTATTTGCAGGCTCATGCGGACATACTTATGGTCATAATTCTACAATGCAGATGTATCGTCCCGGCTATTCCCCAGCATACGGCGCGGAGAAACCATGGTGGGAATCCATACATGATACCGGTTGCCAGCAAATGAAATATTTGAAAAAATTGATGCTTGCGTTCCCTTTTTTCGAACGGATTCCTGACCAATCGGTCATTTCCAGCCCAAACGGAATGCAATATGAACGTGTGATTGCTACAAGAGGAAACGATTATATACTGATTTACAATTATACTAACCGCTTGGTAGAAATTGATATGACAAAAATTTCCGGTTCAAAAAAGAAAGCTTGGTGGTATAGCCCCCTAAATGGAGAAGCGACTTTTATTGGAGAATTTGATAATGGCAAAAAAACATTCATAAACGATAGCGGTTATCGTCCCGGAAACGATTGGGTATTGCTGATTACAGATGCGAAAGTAAATTATATAGAAAATAATTTAAAATGAATTATTCAAGAACTTTATTAGCTTGCTTCGCCATGCTTATAATAACAATTTGGCCGGCTTTTTCTTCAACAACTCCCGACCCGGATTGGCATGCGAAATGGATAGGCTTGGATAAAGCATTTGACTGGGATGTAGAAAATTCGCATTCCCGACTATCCGCTCGTTATTTTCGGAAAGAATTTACTTCCATAAAAAACGTAAAATCGGCAAAAATCTTTATCGTCGGATTAGGTCTGTATGAATTATATGTCAATGGTGAAAAAATTAGCGATCAGGTTTTGTCGCCGACGCCGACCGATTACACAAAAACGGTTAAATACAATGTTTTGGATATAACAAACAATATAGTTTTAGGTAAAAATGCACTTGGGGTAATACTCGGAACCGGACACTTTTATAACAACAGACAAAATACTAAACCAGAGAAACATAAAAATTTCGGTTATCCGAAAATGCTTTTTCAACTTGAAATTGAATATACAGACGGCACTGTTCAAGCCATCATGAGTGACGATACATGGAGAGTAACATCGGACGGTCCTATCCGTTCTACCAATGATTACGATGGTGAAATATACGATGCAACAAAAGAATTAAACGGATGGAACAAAATAGGATATAAAAGCGATAAATGGTTGAAGCCCGACTTGGTAGCTGCACCCCAAGGAAAGATTTCCGCACAGATCAATCCAAACATGAAAATAATGCAAACGCTTGTACCTATAAGCATTACTCAAATAGCACAGGATACGTTCATACTCGATATGGGGCAAAACATGACAGGCTGGCTCGAACTGAAAGCGCAAGGTAAACGCGGACAAAAAATTACATTACGCTTTGCCGAAATATTGGATGCTAACGGTCGCTTGAAAACCGAAAATCTCCGTAGCGCCATGCAAACCGATATTTATACGATGAAAGGCTCAGGCACTGAAATCTGGGAACCGCACTTCGTAACTCACGGTTTTCGTTATGTAGAAATAACCGGGTTTCCTACAAAACCAATATTGGATGATTTTCGGGGCAAAGTAGTTTACGATGAAATGGAAATGACCGGAACATTCGAATCTTCCAATCCCTTATTAGACCAAATCGTTAAAAATGCCCACTGGGGTATTTGTGGAAATTACAAAGGCATTCCTTTGGATTGCCCGCAACGCGACGAACGGCAACCATGGCTGGGCGACCATACCATAGGCTGCTTCGGCGAAAGTTTTCTGTTTAATAACGAAAAACTATATATCAAATGGTTAGATGATATTAGAGATTCGCAAACTGAAGAAGGACAGATTTCAGATATTTGTCCGCCCTATTACATGACTTATTATACCGATAATATGACATGGCCAGGAACTTATCTTTTTGTCGCTCAAATGATTTATCAACAATTTGGGAATCCAGAACCCATAAGGGAGCATTATCCGACGATGAAAAAATGGCTTTCTTATATGAAAGAAAAGTACATGACTGCCGATTATATCGTCACGAAAGATAAGTACGGAGATTGGTGCGTTCCACCCGAATCTAAAGAATTAATACATTCCAACGATCCGGCACGTAAAACGGACGGTCAGTTGATAGCCACTGCATATTATTACAAATTCTTGCAATTAATGCAACAATTCGCCTCCATTGCCGGACATCAGGAAGATATTCGGGAATTTGCCACTCTTGCCGAAAATATCAAGAAAAATTTCAATCAGACATTTTATAGTCCTGCTACCAGACAATACAGCAACGGCACAGTCACAGCCAATCTTTTACCTTTAGCTTTCGATATGGTAGAAAATAAAGAACAAGATTATGTATTTCAAAATATAATTAACAGGATTCTTAGCGACCGCCTACACATTAGCACCGGAGTTATCGGTACGCAATGGCTGATGCGTGAATTAACCAAGCGCGGCCGTGTCGATGTCGCCTATACCATAGCCACACAAAAAACTTATCCCAGTTGGGGATACATGGTGGAGCAAGGCGCTACTACTATTTGGGAACTTTGGAATGGAGATACGGCAAATCCGAAAATGAATTCGCACAACCATGTTATGCTGTTAGGAGATTTAATCACGTGGGTATTTGAAGATTTGGCAGGTATCAAAACGCATAAAAATTATCCGGGTTTTAAGTGGTTGTGGATGAAACCCAATCCGACTGAAACTTTGACTTTCGTAAAGGCTTCTCATAAAACGCCGGCCGGTTGGGTAACAAGCGAATGGCAGTTGAAAGATGATATTTTTACATGGAAAATTACCATTCCCGAAGGTTCACAAGCCAATATTCTAATTCCAGCTCTAACTTTAAACGACATTCAGGAAAACGGACGTCCGGCGATACAGGCATCAGGAGTGAAATACGTGCGCATTGAAGAGAATTGCATCAACCTCGAAATTGCTCCCGGAAATTATACTTTTACCTGTCCGTATGGAAAAGCACAAGATCGTTGGAAAGAAGGCATAATCACCGATGAATTTATCAATAAAAATGCGTCCTATCCTGAAAGCCATGCGGCTACTTTAGCGGAAAACAAATACGGACAAATTGTTGCGGCTTGGTTCGGTGGAACAAAAGAACGCAACCCTGATGTTTGCATTTGGGTGAGCCGTTTAGTTGACGGAAAATGGACGCAGGCACAAAATGTAGCTAATGGCATTATCAATGATACGCTTCGTTATGCTTGCTGGAATCCGGTGCTTTATCAAGTTGCGGATGGAGAATTACAACTTTATTACAAAGTTGGTCCTAATGTGGCCGGTTGGAAAGGTAAAGTAATTACTTCTGGTGATGGCGGAAAAACGTGGTCTTTGCCTCGTGATTTACCAGAAGGATTTTTAGGTCCCATTAAAAATAAGCCGATATTATTAAAAAATGGTTCATTGCTTAGTCCATCCAGCACAGAGGACAATGGCTGGAAAGTTCATTTCGAAATCTCCAATGATTTAGGAAAGACTTGGCAAAAAATAGGACCTATTAACGACGGAATCACTATGCATGCTATTCAACCAACGATTTTAACGCATAGAGACGGTCGTTTGCAAATTCTTTGCCGGACACAGGAACGCGTACTTGGCGAATCGTTTTCATCCGACAATGGCAAAACATGGTCACCATTAACAAAATCATCCATGCCGAACAATAACTCCGGCATGGATGCCGTCACTTTACGAGATGGCAGTTATTTGCTGGTTTATAACCATGTTCTACCCAACGAATCGTTAGATAAAGGAAAAGGTGCGCGTACTCCTCTTAATATTGCCGTTTCCGACGATGGGAAAATATGGTATGCAGCTGCCGTATTGGAAGATTCACCTATCGATCAATATTCCTATCCCTCCGTGATTCAAAGCAGTGACGGAAAAGTGCATATCGTTTATACATGGAGACGGAAAGCCATTAAGCATGTAGTTGTCGATCCTCAGCATTTGATTTTATCTGAAATAAAAAATATGCAATGGCCATCTCAAAAAGAGACAGCAGAGGTGCAAATAGTCAATAATCACCGCTATAAAGTTTCGGTATGCGATTGGATGATGCTGAAACGGCAAAAAATAGGCGCTATCGAATTAGCAAAAGACCTTAATGCTGACGGCTTAGAATTGGATTTAGGTGGATTGGGACAAAATGTTTCTTTCCAAAACTCATTGACGGACAAAAAAACGCGTGATCTGTTCATCTCTGAATGTAATCGTTTGGGGATTCAATTCAGTTCGCTGGCATTATCGGCATTTTACGGACAATCGTTCGCCAAACGTGATAATTACGAACAATTGATCGATGAATGTATTGCTACTATGCAAAACATGGGAATCAAAGTCGCCTTCTTGCCGATGGGAAACCAAAGTGATGTAGTGAAAGAACCGGAACTTTTTCCCATCGTTTTTGAACGTTTAAAAGTGGTTGCTAAAAAAGCAGAAGCCGCCGGTGTAATCTTCGGCATTGAAACTACTTTGCCTGCAAAAGAAGAAGCCAAATTGATAGACAAAATCAACTCGCCAGCTATCAAAAGCTATGTCAATTTTTCTGCTATCCTGAAACGGGACGGAAATATTATCCATGAATTAAAAACATTGGGAAAAAATCGCATCATCCAAATTCATGCAAGCAATACTGATGGATTCTGGATTGAAAACGATCCAGCTTTGAATATGATGGAAATAAAAGCAGCATTAGACAAAATGGGATGGAGCGGCTGGCTGGTAATTGAACGCTCGCGAGACATCAATGATGTCCACAACGTCAAAAAGAATTATGGGGCAAATGTAGCTTATTTAAAATCTGTTTTTCAACAGTCGGATACGGAAAAAATGAATGAAATATGTGCAATACCTTACACAGGCATCAATTTGGAATATGACCCGATGGTTTTGGATAATATTAAAAACAAAGCAGGTGTGAAAAAAGAAATCGTTCTGGTAACGGATGTCAATGCTTCGCCCGAAATCGTTTTTGGTACTGAAAGGCTAAAAACAGTATTAGAAGCTGAAAATTATCAAGTAGTTATAGCAACTACACCTCCAAATAACACGGAAAAATTCATTATTCAGGTTTCTCAAATAGTTGGTAATGCCCTTCCAAAAGAAGGATATACAATAACATCTGAAAAAAACAGGCTCTGGATCCAAGGTAATGATGCTTCAGGTGCTTTGTACGGATGTATTGATTTGGCGAAAAAAACCGCTTCAGAACAAAAATTACCGGAAAACTTGAATTATTCCGACTATCCGAAAATGAAGCTCCGCGGAACTTGTATTGGCATGCAAAAGCCTTATTACCTGCCCGGACACAGTGTATATGAATATCCATATACACCAGAAATTTTTCCATGGTTTTATGATAAAACCCTTTGGATTGAATATTTGAATATGTTGGTAGAAAACAAGATGAATTCACTCTACTTATGGAATGGTCATCCCTTTGCTTCCTTAGTTAAATTGAAAGATTATCCTTTCGCTGTAGAAGTCGATGATGAAACTTTCAATAAAAATGAAGAAATGTTTAGCTTTTTAACCACAGAAGCCCAAAAACGCGGTATCTGGATTATTCAAATGTTTTATAATATCATTGTTTCCAAGCCTTTTGCCGATCATTACGGCATTCGTACACAAGACCGCTCTCGTCCGATTATTCCTTTGATTTCGGATTACACGCGTAAATCCATTGCCGCCTTTATCGAAAAATATCCCAATGTCGGCTTACTTGTTTGTCTTGGTGAAGCAATAGACACTTACGAAGATGATGTGAAATGGTTTACCGAAACTATTCTGCCGGGAGTAAAAGATGGGTTAAAAGCTTTAGGTAAAACCGAAGAACCACCCGTTGTCCTCCGCGCTCATGATACGAATTGCCAAATGGTGATGAAAGCTGCCCTGCCTATATATAAGAATTTATATACAATGTATAAATATAACGGCGAATCGCTGACCACCTATCAACCCAGTGGACCTTGGGGCGAAATTCATAAGAAATTAAGCCGTCTGGGTACCGTTCATATTTGCAATGTGCATATTTTAGCTAACTTGGAGCCTTTCCGTTATGGTTCGCCCGACTTTATTCAAAAATGTGTGCAAGCGATGCATAATATTTTAGGGGCAAACGCTTTACATCTTTATCCGCAAGCTTCCTACTGGGATTGGCCATATACGGCAGATAAAGCCGACCCACGCTTGAAAGAGATGGAACGTGACTGGATTTGGTACGAAGCGTGGGCGCGTTATGCTTGGGATGATAAGCGCGACCGCAACGAAGAAATCAGGTATTGGTCCGACAAACTTGGCGATTTATACGGTTGCGGCAAGGAAGGACGGCAGATTCTGGAAGCTTATGAACAAGCCGGCGAAATCTCTCCCAAACTATTACGCAAATTCGGCATCACAGATGGAAACCGTCAAACATTTTTGCTGGGCATGTTTATGAGCCAATTGGTGAATCCAACAAAATGGACAATTTATCCTGATTTTTATTTATCCTGCGGTCCTGTTGGTGAAGTTTTACAAGAATATATGAGGAAAGAATGGGCGAAAGAACCGCATGTCGGCGAGTTGCCCACGCAATTAATCGCAGAAGCGGTAGTTCACGGAAAAGCTGCAGTTGAAGCCATCAAAAAAGCGGCACCGGAAGTAACAAAAAACAAGGATGAATTTAATCGTTTGAAAAATGATATGTATTGTTACCAAGCTTTTGCAACTTACTTTTCAGAAAAAGTGAAAGCCGCTATAGAGGTGCTGCAATATGTGCATACCAACGACATTCACTTTTTGGAAAATGCTATTCCCTTAATGGAAAAAAGTTTGGATTATTACCGGGAATTAGTCCGATTAACAAAAGATAGTTATTTGTATGCCAACAGTATGCAAACCGGACAACGACGCATTCCATTTAGCGGCGACGACGCTAAATATAAAACATGGGAAGAACTACTTCCTCTCTATGAGGAAGAACTGGCAAATTTTCAAAAAAACGTAAATTTTCTGAAAAAATACGATACCATTGGCACTCTTCAACTCGAATTATTGCAACCTGCAGATGTGAAAGTAATAGGCGATTCTATCATTCTATATGCATTTGCTAAAGGTGAAAAAATCTTTTCTGACGAAAAATACGTTATTGATGAATTTTCGGAAGAATTGAAACATTTAAAATCGATTCGTTTTCAGTTGAGCGAACAACTCAAAAATGGTACAACAATCACATTCGAAGCAAAAAAACCGGTTCAACTTTTAATCGGATATTTTAATTCGGAGCGGCGAGAATTTGCCAAGGCACCCACTTTGGAAATCGATGCAGGCGCCAATCAATATGGACAGGCAGAAGTGAAAATTGCAAATGCAATTGAAATTCCTCAACGCGGATCTGTAAACATACATTCTTACACTTTCCCTGCAGGAAAAAATACACTTAATCTTGGAAAGGGTGGTTTGTTGGCATTAGGTTTTATCGATGCTAATCAAGAAATTAAACCACACAATGCCGGTATCGGCGGCACAGATATTGGAAGTAAAGCAGATTGGCTATTTTATTAAATTAATCTATAATATAAATGAAATCACTGTTTGCAAAAAGTTTACTATTCATCATCGGTTGCATTGTTTCTTCATTTTATGCATCAGCTCAAAAGTCTGTACAACAAGAGACCATGCAAAAAATTTACGACGAAGTGAAGACTCCTTACAAATACGGTTTGGCATTAGCTCCTTCCGATAATAACCACAAAATGGATTGTCCGACGGTATTCCGTAAAAACGGTAAATGGTATATGTCCTACCTCGTTTACAATGGAAAATCCGGTAAAGACGGTCGAGGCTATGAAACTTGGCTGGCAGAGAGCGACAACTTGCTTCAATGGAAGACATTGGGTAGAATTTTATCTTTTCCAGAAGATGGGTCGGGAAGATGGGATGAGAATCAGCGGGCAGGCTATATAGCTCTGATAGACTTTCAATGGGGAGGATCATATAAACCGCAAAAATTCGACGGCAAATACTGGCTCTCTTATTTCGGAGGAACTGGACGCGGATACGAACAAGGAAGGTTGGAAGAAGGTATCGCTTTTACAACAGAAGATATTACAACAGCCCACGAGTGGAAAACGCTTGACAAGCCTATTCTGTCGCCTTTAGATGAAGACAAAGGCTGGTGGGAAAGCATCACTCAATACAAATCGTCTATCATCTGGGATAAAAAGAAAATACTTGGACATCCTTTTGTGCTTTTTTACAACGCCGGAGGCATAAATCACGACAATAATGTGAAAGCCGAACGCATCGGGATTGCTTTTTCTGACGATATGTTGCATTGGAAACGTTATAAAGGTAATCCGGTAGTCAATCACGAACAGGGGATTACAGGCGATGGCGTCATCCAAAAAATTGACAATGTGTATGTGTTGTTTTATTTCAAAGCTTTTCACAAAAATCGCCCATATAAAGCATTCAATACTTTTGCATGCTCTTACGATTTAGTAAATTGGACTGATTGGGAGGGCGCAGATTTGATTTTCCCTACGGAAGAATATGATAATTTGTATGCTCACAAATCATACGTTGTGAAATGGAACAGAGTTGTTTACCATTTTTACTGTGCGGTGAACGAAGATAACCAGCGAGGCATTGCCGTTGCCACATCCATCGATTTGGGTAAAAGTCCGATTCATTTTCCTGAACCGGATAGCGAATCTGTGTCGAAATAAAATTTCTTTGAATAAAGTTTAGAATTATGAAGCGATTTTTTGTTGTATTATTTGTTGGTTTGCTTGCGGTATCTATAAATGCGCAAACAACCGATATCCAATACCTTTCTGGTAAAGGTTACGACGACGCTGTCGAATGGGAATTTTTCTGTACCGGTGGACGAAATAGCGGTAAATGGACAACTATCTCCGTACCTTCTTGTTGGGAATTACAAGGTTTCGGAACATATCAGTATGGAATGCCTTTTTACGGCAAAGCTAATCCTCCGGGAATTGCCGACGAACAGGGGAAATATAAATACAAATTCAAACTTCCCCAAAAATGGGAAGGAAAAATAATTCATATTGTTTTCGACGGTGTAATGACCGATTGCGAAGCCGCCATCAATCAACGAAGCTGCGTTAAATTACATCAGGGCGCATTTTACCGTTTCAAAAGCGATATCACCGACCGCGTTTTTTTCGGAGAAAAAGAAAACATATTAGAAGTAACAGTCAGCAAAGAATCGACCAATCCGGATGTAAATTTAGCCGAACGGCGGGCAGACTATTGGAATTTTGGCGGCATCTTTCGTCCGGTTTTCATTGAAGCTTTACCTCCGCAATTCATCGACCGAACTGCTATTTCTGCAGATGCCGACGGACGTTTTCAAGCTGATGTATTTTTGGGTACAGCCGTGACGCAAAATGCTTCCGTTTCGGTGGAATTTACAGATGCCAATGGTAAAAACATAAGTCAAAAAAAAGTTTTCCCAATTGCCGCTGGTTCCGATAGAGTATTGATTCAAACTCAATTAGAAAACATAAATACTTGGACAGCCGAAACGCCGCATTTATATTATGTTACGTTTTCTTTGATAGAAGATAATCAAATCCGCCATACAATCAAAGAACGCTTTGGTTTTCGCACTATTGAAGTACGAATGAACGACGGCTTGTATATCAACGGACAAAAGGTAATGATAAAAGGAGTAAATCGCCACAGTTTTCGCCCGGAAACAGGCAGAACATTGAGCCGACAAACCAATTACGACGATGTCAAACTAATCAAGGAAATGAACATGAATTCCGTCCGAATGTCGCATTATCCGCCAGATCCTGATTTTCTGAATGCTTGCGACGAACTTGGTTTGTATGTAATGGATGAGTTAGCCGGATGGCATGGTAAATATGACACAAATGTCGGACAAAAATTAGTCAGGGAAATGGTGGCGCGCGATGTGAATCATCCTTCAATTATCTGGTGGTCAAATGGAAATGAAGGTGGACATAATCTCGACTTGGATAGTGAATTTGGAATTCTTGATCTGCAAAAACGTCCCGTCTTGCATCCGCAAAAGAATTTTGGAGGTTTCGAAACCATGCACTACCGTTCCTATGGTGAAACTATGGAATACATGCGACAACCGGAAATATTTATGCCAACCGAGTTTTTGCATGGCTTATACGATGGCGGTCTTGGAGCCGGATTGTGGGATTACTGGGAAATAATGCGAAAGCATCCGCGTTGTGCCGGCGGATTTCTTTGGGTATTCGCAGATGAAGGCGTTGTTCGCAGCGACCAAAACGGACGAATCGATAATGTTGGCAATTATGCCGCAGATGGGATTGTAGGACCACATCACGAAAAAGAAGGTAGCTTTTACACTATAAAACAAATATGGTCTCCCATACAAATTACTTTACAAATCTTACCTGTCGATTTCGACGGCACGCTGCCTGTAGAAAACCGCTACGATTTTATTAATTTGAAAAATTGCCGTTTCGTTTGGAGATTAAAGTCTTTTGAAAATCAAAAAGAAAAAATAATCCAAACGGGCGAAATACAAAGTCCTGAAGTCGCACCTCACGCTTCCGGCGCTTTGAAGCTAAACCTTCCCCAAGAATGGAGAAAAGCCGACGCTTTATATCTTACTGCTTACGATCCCTTCGGTGCAGAATTATGGACTTGGGATTGGACATGGGAAAAACCAGATAATTCAGTTGCATCAAAGAATAAAACAACGCTTTATATAGAAGAAAATGAAGCACAATTGATGGTAAAGACAGGAGCTACTTTATTGATATTCAATAAAAAAAACGGATTATTGGAAAGTGTGGTGCAGAACAACCGGCCTGTGGCTTTTGGAAATGGTCCATGTTTCATTGCTGCTCGCCGCGGCGATCGTTCGATGGATATGTTTTACAATCACGACGATAAGGATGCCCGGAGCAAAGAACGAATTTATAAAGGCATTTCAGGTAAAGACCAACTCACCGGATGGACTTATAAAGATTTGAAAGATAGTATCGTGATTGAAGCAACCTATTTCGGATATATGAATAAAGTCCGCTGGACGATTACATCTACTGGAAATATCCGCATGGATTACGAATATCAATACGATGGTACGGTAGAATTAATGGGAATCCATTTCGATTATCCGGAAAACAGGGTAATATCTAAACGGTGGCTGGGAAAAGGTCCTTATCGCGTTTGGCAAAACCGCATACACGGAACTCAATGGGGCATTTGGGAAAATAATTATAACGATCCTGTACCGGGTGAAACTTTTATTTATCCAGAATTTAAAGGTTATTTTGCCGGCTGGCAGTGGATTTCCTTAGAAACGACCGAAGCGACGATTTCAATAAAAAATGCTGGAGGAAACAACTTTTTAGGTATTTTTACGCCTCGTGACGGACGCGACGCATTGCTTTATACTTTACCCGAAAGCGGCATTGCCTTGTTGAAAGTTATACCTGCTGTAAGAAATAAAGTTAATGCAACCGATTTGATTGGACCTTCATCACAAGCGCAATGGGTGAATGGGATACAGTACGGAAGTGTATATCTTGAGTTTCAATAAATCATTTAAGAATAATCGAATGACAAAATGAATATAAGAAAAATATTCTGTATCAGCATCATTTTTATTTGTTTTAATATCTATCCGTCAATGTCTCAACAAATAGAATGGTTGTGGCAGTCGCCTACTGAAGAAAGCCGTCCATGGGTTTTCTGGTACTGGATGCAAGAAGCCGTTTCTAAAGAGGGGATTACCGCTGATATGGAAGCTATGAAAGAGATTGGAATCGGCGGAGCCTACCTAATGTCAATAAAAGGCGTCCCGGAAAAACCTTTTGTAACGCCAGTGATAGAGCAACTTTCTCCCTTGTGGTGGGAAATGGTATCGTTTGCTTTCAAGGAAGCAGACAGGCTAAAACTCAAAATTGCTTTTCATATATGCGACGGCTTTGCTTTGGCCGGAGGTACTTGGATTACACCCGAATTATCCATGCAAAAAGTAGTCTGGAGCCACTTAAATGTGCAGGGGAAAAAAACTTGTTGTTCAATTGCCACAGTCATAAGATTATAAAGGATATTACAAAGATATTGCAATATATGCCTATCCTGCTTTACTATCTGAAGATACTGGGACTGTCCGTCCCATCGTTACATCCAACCAACAAGATAAAAATGTGCAGTTTTTGGCTGACCCTAATAGCAATGAAACTTTTCAGAATGAAAATTCTTGTTGAATACAATTTGAATACAAAGAAACATTTACCTGCCGTTCCTTGCAAATACAACCATCCGGAAGAAACCTGCAATCACAGCGCCTAACCATTGAAGTAAGTAACGATGGAAAACATTATACCCAAATCGTACAATTGGAGCCGCCTCGACAAGGCTGGCAAAACGACGATTTTCCAATGACTCATGCTATTCCGCCTGTTACCGCTCGCTATTTTCGTTTTTCATATAACTTGCAGGGAACTGAACCGGGGTCGGAAGATCTGGACGCCGCCAAATGGAAAGAAATGCTGAAAATCAAATCTATTTGTTTATCTTCTGAAGTGCGTATTCATCAATACGAAGGGAAAAACGGATCGGTTTGGCGTGTAAGTCCTAAAACTACTACGAAACAAATTCCGGATTCGCTGTGTATTGAAAAAAAGCGGATGATTAATCTTACCCGATACATGGATGAATCAGGCACATTGCAATGGGAAGCTCCTGCCGGTAATTGGACAATTTTGCGCATGGGATAACTTCAACCGGACATACCAATGCCACCGGAGGCAAAGGTTTTGGTTTAGAATGCGACAAATTTAATCCTGAAGCCATCCGGCTACAATTTAATTCATGGTTTGGAAAAGCCTGTGAAATTGCTGAAAAAATATTATACGACTTACGTCAAACCATCGAAGAGCTCGTTACAGATATATTTTACAAAATATTGCAACAAAAAGCTCATGCAAAAGGCTGTTTATTTAGTGCCGAATCCACAGCGCCAACCATGCTGAGCGACGGGATTGCTCATTATCGTTATACAGATATTCCGATGGGAGAATTTTGGCTGCAAAGTCCAACCCATGATAAACCGAATGACGTAGCAGACGCTGTTTCCGGAGCGCATATCTATGGAAAAAATATTGTGCAAGCAGAAGCATTTACCCAATTACGCAATGCTTTTACAGAATATCCAGCAATGTTGAAAACGTTGCAGGACAGAAACTATGCACAAGGAATCAACCGTCTGGTCTTTCAAACGATCAAATAATCCATTATTGATATTATTCATGTCTTGATAAAACATATCCCACTTCAACGATTCTTATCCATAAACAATCTCATTGAATTTTTTGACTAATCGGTGCGATCGCTCTTCCTTGTTCACATACTGCTTCAACAAAGCTACTTTTTTTATAATATCAATGGGATAGAGTTTTATATATACTTTTTGTATAATCATCTCTTAGTTTGAAAATAAAAGCATCAGAAACAATTTCAAATTATCTGAAAAGAAATAAAAAAGCTGTGTCAAAGTTTTTTTTGACACAGCCAGATTACAAAAAATATACAGAATTAGAACAATCTTTCGTTCATTTTGTTTCTTCTGTTTCGGAAGATTCTGCTGCCGGTGCTTCAGGCTTTTCCTCAGTCGGAGTTTTTTGCTCAACCGGCTCAATTTCTGCTATTTCAGCAACAGCTTCTACTCCTGTGGTTTCTACAATTTCAGCAGCTTTTTTCGCGACTGGAGCTTCTTCAGCAGGAACTACGGGTGCTTCTTCAGCCGTTTTTTCAACTTTAGCTTTTTTTGTCGGAGCCGATGCTTTTGGAACTTCGGGATTAATCTCTGTAGCATCTGTAGCATCTGATCTTCTTCTCGAACGACGTGTTTTTGCTTTTGCCGGCGCTTTTTTATCTTTTAGCATCAATTCGTTGTAATCCACTAATTCGATAAAGCACATCGAAGCATTGTCGCCCAAACGGTTTCCTGTTTTAATAATTCGGGTATAACCACCCGGACGGTCGCCGATTTTTTGAGAAATTTCTATGAATAACTCCGTCACAGCATATTTATCCCGCAAACTCTGAAAAGCAACACGCCTCGAATGAGTGGTATCTTCTCTACTTTTGGTGATAATCGGCTCTATATATTTACGGAGCTCTTTTGCCTTAGCAAGGGTCGTAAATATTCTTTTATGCTTGATCAAAGAAACTGCCATGTTAGATAACATTGCATCCCTATGAGAGTATGTACGACCTAAATGATTGATTTTATTATTATGTCTCATCGTTAATTACTTTAATCTTTATCGAGTTTATACTTAGTGATGTCCATTCCGAAAGTGAGATTCAAATGGTCGAGCAAATCATCTAATTCGGTTAATGATTTTTTCCCGAAGTTACGGAATTTCAACAAATCGTTTTTCTGATACTTAACCAATTCGCCTAAAGTTTCTACATCTGCGGCTTTCAAACAATTTAACGCACGAACCGAAAGATTCATATCTGCTAATTTCGATTTTAATAATTGACGCATGTGTAAAGCAGCTTCGTCAAATTCTTCATTAACTTCGGATGCTACCGGTTCTAAGTGAATTTTTTCGTCGGAAAACAACATGAAATGATGAATCAATATGCGGGCAGCTTCTTTTAAAGCATCTTTCGGATGAACTGAACCATCGGTTGTGATTTCAAGAATCAATTTTTCGTAGTCTGTCTTTTGTTCTACCCGAAAATTTTCAATCGTATATTTCACATTACGAATCGGCGTAAAGATAGAATCGATAGGAATTAGATTAATTGTATCATTTTCCGTACGATTTTCTTCGGCAGGAACATAACCGCGACCTTTATCGATAGTTAATTCAATATTGAAATTAGCACTTTTATCCATTTCGCAAATGACTAATTCCGGATTTAGAATAGTAAAGCCTCCTAATTGTTTTCCAATATCTCCTGCTAAAAATTTTTCTACTCCTGAAACATTGATTGTCACTTTTTCGTTTTCAATCGTTTTAACTACTTGTTTAAACCTTACTTTTTTAAGATTGAGAATTATTCTTGTAACATCTTCGATAACGCCCGGAATTGTGGAAAATTCATGATCAATGCCATCTATCTTGATAGAAGTGATAGCAAAACCTTCGAGCGATGATAAGAGAATTCGGCGAAGGGAATTACCGATAGTAATTCCGTAACCTGGTTCCAACGGACGGAATTCAAATTTTCCGAAACAGTTGTCCGTTTCCAGCATTAATACTTTATCGGGTTTTTGAAATGCTAATATCGCCATAGAAACTCTTTTATTTAGAATATAATTCTACAATTAATTGTTCTTTAATATTTTCAGGAATATCAGCTCTTTCAGGAATATGAAGATATTTTGCACTCATAGACGAAGAGTCATATTCAATCCAAGGATATTTGCTGTGATTTACTCCTGAAACACTGTCAAGGATTACTTCCATAGATTTGGCTTTTTCGCGAACGCCGACAATTTGTCCTTGCTTCACTGTATAAGAGGGGATATTAACTACTTTGCCATCCACTACAATATGTCGATGTGAAACCAATTGGCGGGCGCCAGCTCTCGATTTTGCCAAGCCCATGCGGTAAACGATATTATCTAACCGCGATTCCAGCAATTGAAGAAGTACTTCACCGGTGATTCCTTTCGACCGTGACGCTTTTTCAAACATATTGCGGAATTGTTTTTCTAATACACCGTATGTATATTTTGCTTTTTGTTTTTCGCGTAATTGGATACCATATTCGGAAGTTTTTTTCTTTCTTCCGTTTCCGTGTTGTCCCGGAGGATAATTCTTTTTGCTTAAAACTTTATCCGGCCCGAAAATCGGCTCGCCGAATTTACGCGCAATTTTTGTTTTTGGTCCAGTATATCTTGCCATTTTTTTATCCTTTTTAATTAAACTCTTCTTCTCTTAGGAGGACGGCATCCGTTATGCGGAAGCGGAGTGACATCAATGATTTCTGTTACTTCAATTCCGGCTCCATGTACGGTGCGGATAGCAGATTCTCGTCCGTTACCGGGACCTTTCACATAAGCTTTCACTCTTCTCAGCCCTAAATCATAAGCAATTTTTGCGCAATCCTGCGCAGCCATTTGCGCTGCATAAGGTGTGTTTTTCTTCGAGCTGCGGAATCCCATTTTACCTGCCGAAGACCAAGAAATGACTTGTCCTTCACTGTTTGCTATGGTAACAATGATATTGTTAAACGAAGAGTGGACATGTAGTTGACCGTTCGCGTCAACTTTTACGACTCGTTTTTTAGCTACAACTGTTTTCTTTGCCATATTATCTTTTAATTATTATCAATTAACTTTTTGCTGCTTTTTTCTTGTTGGCAACCGTTTTCTTACGTCCTTTGCGGGTACGAGCGTTGTTCTTCGTACTTTGTCCCCTTACAGGCAAACCGTTGCGATGACGTATGCCACGATAACAGCCTATGTCCATTAATCGTTTGATATTCAATTGAATTTCAGAACGAAGGTCGCCTTCTACCTTATAGGTTCGACCGATAACTTCACGCACGGATGTAGCTTGTTCATCCGTCCAGTCTTTCACTTTGATATCTCTATCTATACCTGCTTCCAACAGGATTTTGTTGGCTGAACTGCGACCTATGCCGAATATGTAAGTTAACGCAATTTCGCCTCTTTTGTTTTGGGGCAAATCTACCCCGACTATTCTTATCGCCATTTTTCTAAAATTTAGCAAAAATAATTACTTATCCCTGACGTTGTTTAAATTTGGGGTTTTTCTTATTAATCACATATAAACGCCCCTTTCTTCTCACGATTTTAGAATCGGGCGTACGTTTTTTTATTGAAGCTCTTACTTTCATACGAAATAATTTTTATTTAATCATTTATACCTGAATGAAATTCGTCCTTTAGACAAATCATAAGGCGACATTTCCACCTTTACCTTGTCTCCCGGAAGAATTTTTATGTAATGCATACGCATTTTCCCTGAAATATGCGCTGTAATTTCATGTCCATTTTCCAATTCAACGCGGAACATTGCATTTGACAAAGCTTCTACAATGACCCCGTCTTGTTCGATTGCAGCCTGTTTAGCCATATAATTTTTTTCAATTTAGTAAAACTTGATCTATTACTTCAAATGACGATAAAATATCTGCTTTACCCGGCCGAATAGCTACGGTATGCTCAAAATGTGCCGATGGTTTCCCGTCTCTTGTCCTGACTGTCCAACCGTCCTTTTCAAACCGCACATTTTTCGTTCCCATATTAATCATTGGTTCAATGGCAATACACATGCCATTTTTCAGCAAAGCGCCTTGTCCTTTTTTCCCGTAGTTGGGAACTTCAGGCGCTTCGTGCATTTCTTTGCCTATTCCATGCCCGACTAATTCCCTTACTACACTGTATCCTCTGCTTTCGCAGTACACTTGAATCGAATGAGCGATATCTCCAATCCGTTTTCCTTCTACCGCATGGCTTATACCTTCGTATAAAGCTTCTCTCGTGGTTTGAAGCAGTTTTTTTACTTCCGGAGCTATCGCTCCAACTTCAAACGTATAGGCCGAATCGCCGCAATATCCATTTTTCTTTACTCCACAATCGACGGAAACAATATCGCCGCTTTTCAATTGATATGCTCCCGGTATTCCATGAACCACATGATCATTAATTGATATGCAGAGCGCATTGGGAAATCCATTGTATCCTTTAAATAATGGAATTGCTCCATGATCCAAAATGAATTCTTCAGCTATTTTATCTAATTTTTGCGTTGCAATACCCGGTTGTATATGCTTTCCAACTTCCGCCAGAGTTGCACTTACCAACAGATTTGCTATCCGCATCAATTCTATTTCTTCGTCAGTCTTAAGATAGATCATTATTTACTTAATAGAGTTGTCCCGAACGACCTTTAATTCTTCCGGACTTCAACAAACCATCATAATGGCGCATCAGTAAGTGGCTTTCCACTTGTTGTAATGTATCAAGAACTACTCCCACCAAAATCAATAAGGAAGTACCTCCAAAAAATTGAGCGAACTCCTGTTTGATTCCCAAAATATTGGCAAAAGCAGGTAAAATAGCTACTGCCGCCAAAAATAATGAACCGGGAAAAGTGATTCTCGACATAATTTCGTCAATGTATTCTGCTGTTTTTTTGCCCGGTTTTATACCCGGTATGAAACCATTGTTTCTTTTCAAGTCTTCCGCCATTTGTTTCGGATTAATCGTTATTGCAGTATAAAAATAAGTAAACAAAATTATCAATATTGCAAAAACGATATTATACCACAGGCTATAATGATCGGATAATGGAGCGAATATTTTAACTAATAGGCTATCAGAACTCTTCGATCCGAATCCTATCAATGTAACTGGAAGGAACATTATTGCCTGAGCAAAAATGATAGGCATAACATTAGCCGCATTCACTTTTAAAGGTATATATTGGCGAGCGCCTCCATATTGCTTATTTCCTACCATTTGTTTTGCATATTGCACAGGAATGCGGCGGGTTCCCTGAACTAACAGGATAGCACCGGCAATAACAAATAAGAGGAAAGCGATTTCTGCTAAAAACATTACCAAACCACCGGTTGACTCACTGATTCTTGAAACAAATTCTTGAAATAGCGCATGGGGCAAACGGGCTAATATACCCACCATAATGATGAATGATACGCCGTTGCCGATTCCTTTATCCGTTATCCTTTCTCCCAGCCATAGCACAAACATTGAACCTGCGGCAAGTATTACCGTTGAACTGAAATTAAACCAAAATCCCGAAGGAATGACAGCTCCTGATACCTGACGCATTTGTACATTTAAATTGACTAAATAAGTGGGCGCTTGCAGTATCAAGATGGCTACTGTTAAATAACGGGTATATTGATTTATTTTTCTCCTTCCGCTTTCACCTTCGCGCTGCAGTTTTTGAAAATAGGGAACTGCAATAGCTAACAACTGCATAACAATGGATGCCGAGATGTAAGGCATGATTCCCAAAGCCACAATAGAAGCACGAGAGAAAGCGCCTCCGGAAAACATATCCAACAGAGACAACAGACCTCCTGCCGTTTGCTTTTCCAAGGCAGTCAATGAAGCCGGGTCAATACCGGGCAAAGGTACTACCGCTAAAAAGCGGTAAACCGTAATTAAAAGAAGGGTTATAAGGATTCTACTTTTTAAATCCTGAATCTTCCAGATATTCTTTATTGTCTGAATTGCTCTTATCATATATTATCAGAGTTTTACAGTTGTACCTCCGGCTTTGACAATTGCTTCTTCCGCTGTTTTGGAAAAAGCATGGGCAGAAACTTCCAATGCGGAAGTAATCTCACCTTTAGCAAGAATTTTAACTAACTGCTTATTTGACACAAATCCTGCATTAACTAACTCTTGCACGCCTACTTTTGTTAATTGTTGAGCGTCGGCTAATTGTTGTACGGTTGCAAGATTGATTGCTTTGTATTCAGTGCGGTTGATATTCTTGAAACCAAACTTAGGCAAACGTCTTTGAATAGGCATTTGACCTCCTTCGAAACCAATTTTCTTGGAATAACCCGATCTTGATTTCTGTCCTTTATGACCTTTGGTGGAAGTTCCTCCCAAACCCGAACCAGGTCCCCGACCAATTCTTTTCCGGATTTTTACAGAACCTGCAGCAGGTTTTAAATTTGATAAATTCATGATTCTATCGATACTAAATGTTTTACTTTCTCAATCATTCCCCGGATAGCAGGATTATCGTTGTGTTCCACTACGCGTCCTAACTTTCTCAAACCTAAAGCATTTAACGTGAGCTTTTGGGCTTTAGGACACCGGATACGACTTTTTATTTGTTTTACTTTTATCGTTGCCATATATTTTCCTCCTTATCCTTTAAATACTTTTTCCACTGAAATACCCCTATTTTGAGCAACCATAGCAGGGTCGCGCAATTCGCTTAATGCAGCAATAGTCGCTTTTACCAAGTTGTGTGGATTGGATGAACCTTTCGATTTTGCCAACACGTCGGTAATTCCTACACTTTCCAAAACTGCACGCATAGCGCCCCCCGCTTTAACTCCCGTACCGTGAGTTGCTGGTTTGATAAACACCAATGCTCCGCCGAATTTGGCAACTTGCTCATGAGGAATAGTTCCTTTGTGCACTGGAACTTTTATCAAGTTCTTTTTTGCCGCTTCAACTCCTTTCGATATGGCAGCCGTGACTTCACCAGCCTTACCTAAACCCCAACCGACTATGCCGTCTTCGTTTCCGACTACTACAATCGCTGCAAAACTGAAAGTACGTCCACCTTTAGTAACCTTAGTTACACGATTGATGGCAACTAACCTATCTTTTAATTCTAAGTCGTTTGTCGACTTTACTTTATTATTTATTGCCATTACTTATTAAAATTTAAGTCCACCTTTACGGGCAGCATCTGCCAATTCTTTCACTCTTCCGTGGTATAAATAACCATTTCGGTCGAAAACTACGGCAACAATGCCTGCCTCTTTTGATTTTTGCGCGATCATTTCGCCCACTTTGGAAGCGATTTCTTTCTTTGGCGCTTTCTCAGTCATTGCAATAGAAGAAGCAGAAGCCAATGTTTTGCCGGTTAAGTCATCAATAACTTGTGCATAAATTTGCTTGTTGCTTCTAAATACAGTCAAACGTGGGCGGTCGGCTGTTCCGAAAATTTGCTTGCGCACCCGCTGTTTTATTTTAATTCTTCTTAATTCTTTTGTTGTCATACTGATTCCCGGTTTTTAAATTACTTACTTGCCGATTTTCCAGATTTTCTGCGAACCACTTCTCCTGAGAAACGGATACCTTTTCCTTTGTAGGGTTCTACTTTTCGGAAAGAACGTATTTTAGCGCAAACCTGTCCGATTAATTGTTTATCGGTCGATTCGAGAGTTATCATTGGATTTTTATTACGTTCAGTTTTTGTTTCAACCGTAATTTCCGGAGGTAATTGCAAAAAAATCGGGTGGGTATAACCTAATGAAAATTCCAGAAGGTTTCCTGTGTTTGTAACGCGGTAGCCAACCCCGACTAATTCAAGTACTTTTTTGTATCCATCTGATACGCCGACAACCATATTGTTGATCAAAGCACGGTATAAACCGTGTAAAGCGCGATTCTGACGCTCATCGTTAGGCCGCGATACAGTTAAAGTATTATCTTTTACTTCCACTTTAATAGCTGGATTAATCGCTTGAGATAATTCGCCTTTCGGACCTTTTATCGTAATCACATTATCTTTTTGCGTTACGGTTACTTTCGCCGGAAGTGTAATGGGTAATTTTCCTATTCTTGACATACTATTTCCTCCTTTATATTAATAAACAAAACATAATACTTCTCCCCCGATTTTCAAATCGCGGGCTTCTTTGTCTGTCATCACTCCTTGGGAAGTACTCAGTACGGCAATTCCTAAACCATTCAACACACGCGGCATTTCTTTATAACCGGCGTAACGACGCAAACCCGGTCGGGAAACCCGCTTCAAGCTTTTTATTGCGTTTACTTTATTCACAGGGTCGTATTTCAAAGCGATTTTAATCGCTCCTTGCGGACCCTCATCTACAAACTTGTAATTCAAGATGTAGCCTTTGTCGAAAAGGATCTTAGTGATCTCTTTCTTTAAATTCGATGCCGGAATCTCCACCACTCTGTGTTTTGCTTTGATGGCGTTCCGTAATCT
>JGI24699J35502_11134113_pt1 | contig 32311 bp, 30 predicted proteins | sample TergutMp193P4_FD_35502 | JGI IMG/M metagenome (IMG submission 35502)
CCTGTAAGGGCCCCATGACTCATACCGAAGGTTGGAGCTGGTTCGATGCTCCAGAATTGAGCGATGTCGACCTGAGCGGACACACCGTGACCGCCGTCCTCGTCTGTCGCAATGCTGGAGCATGGTTGAACGCCACACTGGCCGGACTCGGCCAATTGGACCGGCGTCCCGAGCAGATCGTGGCAGTGGACAATGAATCCAGCGATGACACGGCTGAGTTGCTGGAGGCGGCGTATGCCGCCGGTCTCATCGACCAGATCGTCCCCGGAAAAGCAACATTTTCTTTCGGCCAGGCCGTGGAACGCGCCCTGACCGCGGTGGAGACCCCCACGAAATGGATCTGGTTCCTCCACGACGACGCCATCCCCGACCACGACGCCCTCACCGAATTGGTGAACCTCGCCGCCCGTACCCCGCGGCTGGCCATCGCCGTACCCCTGCTCGTGCGCCCGTCGCGGCGCAACCATGCCGCCCGTACCCTCGAGATCGGGTCCACCATCTCCGGCTCCGGGTGGCGCAATCTGGGTCTTGAGCCGGATGAGGTGGCCCAGGGCCAGTACGAATCGACTTCGGTCTTGGGCGGCTCGACGTGCGGGATGCTGGTGAGATGGGAATCCCTGATCGAGGTGGGCGGCTTCGACCGCTGCGTCTCCGGGTACCGTGACGGGATCGACCTCGGATGGCGGGTCCAGATGATCGACCAATGGGTATTGACATGCCCCACGGCGAGGATCGTCCACCGCCAGGCGGGCCGCTCCGAAATGCGCCAGGGCACCATCGCCGCGCGGGCGGGGCGCAGCGAATCCGCATGGGATCGTCTGATGGGGTTGCGTCTGGTCGCAGCCCATGCCAAGGGGCTGGGGCGGATCGCCATCCTGGTCCGGCTGACCCTCGTGTGCCTCATCGCTTCTCTCGCCTATGTGCTCGGCAGGGCGCCCGACCACGCGAAAGACGAGCTGCAAGCCTGGTCGGACTTCTTGTTCCGCAGCCGCAAACCCGTGGCCCGGTTGAGGAAGAAGATCTCAGCCATTCATATGAGCTCTGAGACGAGGTACAGGATACGTTCCCTTCGTCCCACCCTCGGAAACGTGGTCGACAACGGGTTCCAGTCCCTCGCCCGTTGGTTCCACGACCAGTTCTCCACCGGCTCCGATGCGGAGATGACTCTGGACGATCTGCTCGGCGACGAATTCACCCGCAGGATCGGGGAGGGGAAGAAACGGATCCCTGCCGGGGTGTGGTTCCTCCTCCTCGTCGCCGGAGTGGGTCTCATGGCGAGAAACCTGTACACGACGGGACTGGTGACGGCCTCCGGTTTGTTGGGGGCCCCGGCGACGGTCGCCGACGCATTCCAACGGGCATTGTCTCATGGGGGCACGACGGACCCGTGGCTACTTGTCTCGGCGGCTGCTTCGGCCCTGTCCATCCGTCCCGGATGGTTCCCCGTGGCGGTGCTGGTCCTGGCTTTCCCTCTGACCATGCTCGTCGGGGTCTGGTTCTTGAGGCATCGGATCAACCATCCGGTGGTACGGTGGTTGGCCGCGGCGGGGTACGCTCTGCTGCCCATTCTCATGGGCGGGCTGAACCGGGGGGCTCTATGGCTGGTGGCCTGTGCGCTCATCCTGCCCTTCGCAGCCGAATGGGTGTCGCGTATCGATCTGCCCTGGATGGGAGCCAGGTCCCTGCAAACCCTGGCCGGGATATCCTTGGCCGGGGTGATCGTGATCGCGATCGAACCTGCGCTGTGGGTGCCGGTCATGATCGCCGCCCTCGTAGTTGCGGCACGCGCCGGCGGAGCCGCCCGTATCGTACGGGTCGTGGTGGCGGTGGTGCTGCCAGTCGTCTTCTGGGGACCGGCCGTGCCCTCCTTCGCGCGCAACCTCCCACGTTTTCTCCTGACCCCCGAACCCATGCTCACAGGCTCGGAATCAGTGACCTGGCAGATGCTGTTCGCCCGCCCGGTCGACTCCGGGCTGCCGCCCCTGTGGGTCTCCCTCGCGCTTTTCTCCGTGGTCTGGCTCGGCACGATCGTCGCGTTGCTGCAGTCGACCTGGCACAGATGGTGCGCTCTGGCGGGGGTCGCGTCGATCGGAGTCGGAATGTGGCTGGCCCGATTGACACTGCCTGTGGCCGTCACAACCGTCAACCCCGATCCGAGCCCGTGGCTGCTGGCGGGATTCGCCCTGCTCCTGTACTCCTTCCTGAGCTGGATGGACAAGACTCTGCGTTCTTTGGAGGGCCGTGATTTCGGCGGCACCCAGGCCCTGGTGGCGTTCCTGTCACTGCTGTTGGTCTGCGGCTTCCTCCTCGGTTCGGGATGGGCCGCGTACGCAGGAATGAGCGGGGTCCAGCGCGGACCCGGCGCCCAGATCCCCGAGTACCTGGCACAGAACGAGATCCAACTCGACACGGCCACGCTGATCGTCGACGCCTCCAGCCACACATGGAATCTGAGAAGTTCCGGGCAGACCCTATGGGGCCAGGGCTCCTTCGCCGAGGGACCGCTCGAGTCCGGCGGGGCTGTGGGCGCCCTCGAACAGATCGTCGCGCGCGCCATCGCCGGCCGACCGGACGACACCGTCACCACAGAACTGGCCACGTTCGGCGTCAGCGCCGTGGCGGTCATGGGCCCCAGCCCGGACACGATCACCGCCCTGGACACCACGGTCGGCTTTCAACGCGCCACCTCCACAGGTGAGATCCAGATCTGGACCGTGGGGAGCGGCCAGACCCCCACACGCCGCTCACTGGTCAATCAAGGGGATCCCCCGGTCTACCTCGACGCCAAACAGGAGATTCCTGCGGACTCCCCCCGCACCCTCGTCCTGTCCATCCCCCCCGACCCCGACCTGCGCGTCTTCGTCGGGGGGACAGAACTGAGATCGATCGGATCCGGGGACTGGCGGGCCGCGTATTCCCTCGGCGCCGCCTCAGGACCGATCCAGTTCGTCCACTCGATTGAAAACCGGTGGATCGGTTGGTCTCAATTGGGTGTCTTCGTCCTGTTCGTCATCTTCGTCTTCCCACCGATGACGGAGGGTTCGAGCGTCGGCGACGCGCCGAAGTACCAGGTGAGGAACCCGTCATGAGGAACCGGATAGCTTTCATCGCGATGATCCTGATTGTCGCCGGGGCGATCGTCGCCTCGATCCTCCTGCCCGTCACGTCCCCCGAGCCCCAGATGATCTCGCTGCCCGTCTCCAGGATGCTGTCATGTCCGATCGGGGACGCCACCTTGGGGACGACGACGGTGACTGTCACAGATCAAGAGAATTTCGTGTCCGGGGAATTGAACGCTCTGGGCTCGGATCCGACGACGAACGCCAGCATCGAGAACCCGTCCAAACCGGTCATCGTACGCGGCTCCGCCACGGTGGGCGCGGTGTCGGTGTACTCTGAACCGGACCATGAGATGGCGGCTCCCTGCGCCCCGCCGATCACAGCCGGATCCTGGAACGGTGTGTCCATCCAGGACGGCGCCACTCTGGTTTTCACCAACGTCGACACGGCTTCTGCCGTGGTCGACGTCTTCCTGTACGGTCAGACGGGCCCCATCGCCCAACCCGGGCTGCGGGACATTCCCGTCGCCTCCGGGGTCACGCAGATGCTGCCCATCAGTTCCGGGCTGACCAGGGTCGACACCCCGATCAGTGTGCAGATCCGTGCGTCCAAAGGCCGGGTCGCGGCCATTCTGCGGACGATCGGCGAGCAGGGGTACGACTGGCAGCTGCCTCAGACCTCTCCCGACACCGATCTCCTCATCGTCGGGATTCCCGCGGGGGAGGGGAATCGCAGCCTCAACATCACGAACACCGATCCGGTCAACAAGGCCGTGATCGCTGTGGAGATCATGGGTGAGTCCGGTTCCTTCGCACCGCTCGGACTGGAAACCATCGAAATGGCGCCGTCGAGGGCGACCTCAGTGGACATCACCGGGTCCCTGGGCGGGCAGGCCTCAGCTGTCCGTCTGATCTCGGACCGCCCCGTGACGGCCACCGTCGTCATATCCGGAGCCGACATCGCCGGAATCTCCGCCCAATCGGCATTGAACGGCGCTGTCGTCCTTCCTGGTATGGGCGGGGTCCTGTGGGTCGCCAATCCCTCTGATGAAACCGCGACACTGACGTTGGATTCAACCGGCTCCGGATTGGCGTCCAGCCACGACTTCGACGTCACCGCCCACACGATCCTCTCCATCCCCTTCCCCTCTTCGGGTACGGTGAAACTCTCGACGCAATCCAGCGTCATACGAACATCCCTTGTCCTGTCGACGCCCTCCCTGTCCGTCCTTCCCATTTCCGGAGGAGGAATCGTCGCCTCCATCCCCGTGCCTCAGGTCGCACCCGGGCTGGGGTGATCACTCTCCCCGGAGGTTGTTCGGATCCAGGGTGGCGACGCTCAGGCCGGTGGCGGAGGAGACTTGTTCGACGAGGGCGATGAAGACCAGTTGACGCAGTTGGGCGGGGTCGGCCGCGCGGAACTCGATGGGGCGGCGGAAGACGATGATCTGGGCGAGGTGAGTGTCATTCGCGTCGAGGGAGGCGGCCAGTGGCATGTGGCTGCTCCACAGGGCGGAGGTGTCGGGGACGTCCTCGACACAGATGTCCAGATGGGCCAGGGCGTCGGGAACTGCCTCCTCGATGGCGTCGATCGCATCGGTGACACACTGGAAGAAGACAGGGGTCGGCAGCGTCGGGTGCCGCAGACGCAGCATCTGGCCCGCGATGCAATTGGGGGGAGCCAGCATCCCTCTCATTCCGCGGCGGTGACGATCACGCATGGGACTTATTCTATCGTCCGGCGTTCCTCCCCGGATGGCGGGGCGGGAGGCGATAGGGTCTTCCATGTGCTGAAAACATGTTCGCGTCCCGGGTGCGGCCAACGGGCGGTCGCCCAACTCACCTATTCGTACGCCATGTCACAGGTGGAGGTGAGCCCGGCGGGTGAGGATCTGCCGGTGGGCGCTTATGTCCTCTGCCAGGAGCACCTGGACCGGCTCAGAGTGCCGAAGGGATGGAGACTCATCCGCACCGGCTCCCCAGAACTGGTGCCCCTGACCCCGGCCGAGATCGCCTCCCTGGCCGAGGAGGTGCGCCGTGTCGGACTGGGCCTGGAACCCGAGGGCACAGAACCCAGCTTGTCCAGCCGGTCCAATCTGGTCATGCTCACTTCCCGCGCCCACTTGCGAGTGGTGGCGGACGCGAGGAACTAGGATGGTATCGTGTTAGATTCTGTGATTTTCAAGGCGAACGATATCCGCGGTGTTTTTGGCTGTGAGTGGGATGCTCGGGGTGCGTGGGCGTTGGGTGTGGCGTACGCGCGGATGATCGATGAGCCGCAGGTGGTGGTGAGCCGGGACATGCGTGTGTCGGGTCCGGTGGTGCGGGAGGCGTTCGTGCGGGGTGTGACAAGTCAGGGTGTGTCGGTGCTGGACGCGGGGTTGGCGTCGACGGATGAGTTGTGGTTCGCGTCGGGGGCGTGGGACGTTCCGGGGGTGCAGATCACGTCGAGTCATAATCCGAGTTCCTACAATGGGATGAAGTTTTGTCGCCGGGGTGCGAAACCGGTGACGGGCGAGTTTTTGGCCGAGGTGAGGCGGCGGGCCCAGGATGTCGACGCGGGCCGGGTCGAAGTGGCGGAGGCGCCCGTGCCGGGAACGGTGGAGGTCCGGGACGCGCTGGGCGAGTATGTGAAATATTTATTGTCCCTGGTGGATGTGTCCGCGATGCGCCGGTTGACGGTGGTGGTGGACGCGGGCAATGGGATGGCGGGTTTGACCGTTCCGGCGGTGCTGTCCCATCTGGATGTGGATCTGGTGGGGTTGTTCATGGAGTTGGACGGCAGTTTCCCCCATCATCAGCCGAATCCGTTGGAGCCGAAGAACCTGGTGGATGCTCGAAACGCGGTGCGCGAGTACGGTGCGGATGTGGGGTTGGTGTTCGATGGGGACGCGGATCGGGTGTTCGTCATCGATGAGAAGGGTGGAGTGGTGTCCCCGTCGGCGGTGGCGGGGATGATCGCGGTGGACGAGTTGGCCCGGGAACCGGGGGGTACTGTGGTGGTGAACACGATCACCTCGGATGCGGTTTCTGAGATTGTGACGGAGCATGGGGGCAAGGTGGTGGTCTCGAAGGTGGGGCACACGTACATGAAGGCGTTGATGGCCAGTGAGGATGCGGTGTTCGGGGGGGAGCATTCCGCCCACTACTATTTCCGGGATTTCTTCGGTGCGGACACCGGCATGCTGGCGGGGTTGCATGTGTTGTCCACGCTGGGCCACACGGATACTCCCTTGTCGGAGTTGGTGGCCTCGTATACCCGGTATGCCGCGTCGGGGGAGATCAATTCGACTGTGGCCGACCAGCGGGCCACGATGGAACGTGTCGCCCGGGCTGTGGGGGCGGATGCGAGGATTTCGTGGGAGGATGGAGTCAAGATCAGCGGGGACGGCTGGTGGGTCTCGCTGCGCCCGTCGAACACCGAACCCTTGCTGAGACTGAATGTGGAAGCCGCCGACACGGCCACCATGGAACACCTGCGTGACACCGTGCTCACCCTGATCAAGGAGGAAAAATGACTCTGGCGCTCGATTCGACCCTGTTGGGAATCCTGGCGTGTCCGGCCTGCCACTCGAACCTCAGCGTGGATTACGACGCGAAGGAATTGGTGTGCAACTCCGCCGAATGCGGGCTGGCGTACCCGATCCGCGACGACATCCCGATCATGCTGATCTCGGAGGCACGCGACACGAGACTGAACACCGGGCACTGACGTGTTCGACGACTCCTTGCTCGACGATGCCGAGGCTCTCAGAGGCAGCGACAAGCTGAGGCACCTGGCGCTGACCGGTGCCAGGCTGAGGCGTGACCACACCGATGAGATGGCGTCGGTGGTCGAGGGGCTGTCGGGGGTGCGTCCCCGATCGGTTCTCGTGACTGGCGCCGAGGCCCGTCTGGTACGGGCGGTGGTCGAGCCTTTCTGCCCGGTGCCCTGCGTGGCGTGGGCGATGCCGGGCCTTCCGCCCTGGGCCGGACCCCTGGACCTGGTCATCGTACTGGCCGGATTGGATTCCCGGTTCCTTCCCGCCTGTCTGGAAGCCCTCAAACGCGGATCTTTATTGTTCGTCGTCGCACCTCAGGGATCCCCGCTGTTGGACGAATCCACCTCGGCGGCGATGATCCCGACCCAGGACGACGATCCCTTCGTGGCGGCTCTGTTGGTGTTGAAGGTGTTGGACCTGTTGGGGTTGGGACCCGCATTGGACCTGGACGAGGTCGCCGACGCCCTCGACGCGGCCGCCGAGACCTGCGGACCCAGGTATGGGCTGGACTCCAACCCAGCCAAGAATCTCGCCTGTGCCCTGGCCGACGTCGTACCCCTGATCTGGGGAGGCTCCGTTCTGGCCGCCCGGGCCTCCAGACGCGTGGCCGAAGCCCTGAGAGAGGCGACCGCGCTGCCCGCCCTGGCGGCAGACGATGAAGCACTGTTGCCGTTGATCCTGGGATCGCATCCCCGAGACCTGTTCGCAGACCCCTTCGAGGACGCCTCGGCGTCGATGGGATTCTGCCTTCTCATCCTCGATGACGGAGAGGACGCGCTCCAGGCGGTCGACCTGGCGCAGATCGCAGAAGCCCGGAACATCCGGGTGGAATACATCCGTTCCCCCCAGGGCAACCCAGTCCTGCGCTATGCCGAACTGCTGTACCAGGGATTGTTCGCTGCGGCCTATCTCGGGCTCGCCACCGTGAAGGAATAGGAAATTATGAAACGTGTGTATGTTCTCAACGGGGTCAACCTCGGCCGGCTCGGGAAGCGTGAGCCGGCGGTGTACGGGACGGTCACCCATGACCAATTGGTCCGCCACCTCATCGGCACCGGCGAGGGGTTGGGCCTCGCGGTCGAGGTGCGCCAGACGGATTCCGAGGCCGAGATGGTCACCTGGCTCCACGAGGCCGCCGATGAAGGGATTCCCGTGGTGATCAATCCGGGAGCGTGGTCGCACTATGCGTACGCCCTGACGGACGCGGCCCGGGAAGTGGGGCTGCTGGTCGAGGTGCACATCTCCAACATCTTCGCCCGCGAGGAATTCCGCCATCACTCGGTGATCTCCGCAGTGGCCGGTGGGACCATCGTCGGTCTGGGATTGGCGGGGTACGATTACGCGCTGGCCCACATCGCGTCCCAGATCGTCGAGGACTGATGGCCACGGCCGCGTGGACGAAGACGGCGGGCGCGGGCCTGGTCCGGCGCCACCTGGGAAAGGATTGGTCCTTCGCGATGGACCATGCCCGTACCCGCCTGGGCTGCTGCCATTACGAGGAGAAGAAAATCACCTGTTCGGCCTATCTCGTGGCCTACCTCGCCGATGACGAGGTGGAACAGGTCATCCTCCACGAGATCGCCCACGCCCTCGTCGGCCACGCGGCCGGCCACGGGAAGAAGTGGGTACGCCAGGCGCAGGCTCTGGGGTACACAGGCGGTCGTACGATTGACGTCCCCGAAGCCCGGCTGAGTGCCCGATGGCTGGGCCGATGCGGGGCCGGCCACGAAGTCCTGCGCCATCGCCGCCCCTCACGTACCGTCTATTGCGGGGCCTGTGCCAAATCGGGGAAACGCCGGATCATCACCTGGCACGACCGTGGATTGGGCCTGTTGGCCCGCGGCTGAGTCATGGGGACGGTTCCACTGTCACAGCTTGTCAGGCTGGGGATTTCCCGATTTTCATAAACGTATGTTTGCTGAGCCATGGGGACCCCGACGCAGTCTGAGCGCAGAACGAGCTTGCTCGTTATGCCGAGGCCAAGGAAGAGGTTGAGGCGCAAAGCGCCGAACACGGTCCCACTGTCACAGCTTGTCAGGCTGGATATTTTCCGATTCTCATAAATGCATGTTTGCTGAATGCCGGTCATTTCGTCAGGAGTGCCCGGCGGCTCCAGATGGGGGAGACCATCAAACCTTTACGCGCTGCGTACACCAGAAGACAGATGCCCAAAGCGCCGAGGAGGATGACGGGGACGATCGAGGCTTCCAGGCCGAAGACGCCCCCGGTCAGGATGTCGGGGCCGGTCCAGGCACTGACGAGCCAACTGTTGTGGGCCCCCGTGCCGGAAACGATGGAGCCGAAGACGGGACCTTCCATCGTGTTCCAGGCGAAATGCAACCCGATGCACCACCACAGGGAACGGGTGAGGACGTACACCGCCGCGAACAGGATCCCGGCCTCGATGACGATGGCGACCGCGCCCCACAAGGTGGCGTCGGGGTTGTTCATGTGCAGCCCGCCGAAGACGAGAGCTGAGAGGAGAACGGCGCCCCATGTGCCCAAACCCTCTTCCACAAGACGGAAGAGGACACCGCGAAAAAGGATCTCCTCAGCGACTCCCGCGCAGACTCCTATGACGAGCAGATCCATCCAGGGCGAGTAGCCCCCATTGAACCCGGTGACCGAGTAGGAACCCAGAAGGGCGAGCACGCCGATGCAGACGCTCACGAGGACCGCTCCCAGCACCATTCCCTTGAACAAACCCGACAGGCGCTGAAAATCGATCTCGTAAGGCCATACGCGAGATTCCATGAGGAAGGTGAGAACCGGGTATGCGATCACGACACCGATCAGTTCTGCCAGGGGGATGTCACCGAGTGGCACGATGCCGGTCGTCAGGTAGATCGTCGAGGTCCACAGGAGGATGGCGACGAAGAAAACCCCGAAGAACGCCAGTGCCCTCATCCAGGCCGAGGTCCGCACCCGGTTCACGGCGGGGTACGGGCGGAGGGGATGGTCGTCGGTCAAGAGGTCCGAGGATCGTGGGCGAGGCACCCGTTCCCCGATGAGGCGGAACAGGGCCGGAGACTGAACGTTCTTCACCGTGTCGAGTATAGGCCAGGCGTACGCTCCCCAGTGGACTACGCTGGATGATAGACAAAGAAAGGCGTACGGGTGGAGATCAACAAACGGATTCTGGCCGTGGCGGGGTGTCTTCTGCTGGCCGGGTGTTCCACCGCATCCACCGGGACCGTCCAGACTCCCGCCCCTGCGATCGTCACCCCCTCCTCGGGCCGATCTTTGTCGGACGTGGGATTCGCGAACGGTGCCGCCCCCCTGGTGTGGCTGCCCGCCGGGATTTCGCTGACGTACACCGCCGACCAGCCCAATCTGTTGGTCGTCACCGGCACTTCCTCCCAGGCCTCCCAGGTCGAGGACTACCTGCGGCGAACCCTTCCGATGCTCGGCTGGCGGATCACCGCCGAAGCCGACGGCGGCCTGATGTTCGACCAGGGCGAGTGGCACGGAGCGTACGCCCTGGGGCAGGATTCCTGGGCGCTGACCGTGCGAAACGACTAGAGTTCTTGCCCTCATCCATCCACTGTGCGGGAATTTTCGAAAATCCGACATTCCGCACACGAGATGCCGCAAGGCCACAGATGTTGCTGAGTTTCGGGATGCCGCTAGGGAATTCCCGGATATTCCACGCCGAAGTGGAATCCTTTGAGGCGGTGGACGCGGATATGTTGTTTGCCGAAGAGGTTCCAGGCCATGTACAGGAATGTCACGGTGATGGCCGCCGCACCCACCCACACGGTGGCGCGGGCGCCGAACTGGTCCCCGACCCAGCCGAGGGCGGGGGAGACCACGGGGGTGAGCCCCAAAGTGGCGATTCCCCACAGGGCCATGACCCGTCCACGCAGATTCGTGGGCACATCCATCTGGATGATGGAGTTGGACACGACCATCACCGACACCGAGCACAACCCGATGGGGATCATGATCGCGGCGAAAACCCAGAAATCGGGGCTCATCGCTGAGAAGACCAGCGAGAGAGCGAATCCTCCGAGGAAGACGAAGACGAACCGGGTACGGGGCTTCTCACGGCGTGCCGCGAGAAGCGCCCCGGTCAAGGATCCGACCCCCATGATGGAGCCCAGCATCCCGTACTCCCCGGCGCCCTTGTGGAAGACAGCCGTGGACATCAGCGTGTTGGTGATCGAATAGTTGAATCCGAAGGTGCCCATCATGAACGTGGTGAAGAACAGCAGGGCCAATTGAGGCCTCGCAAGGATGTAGCGTGCTCCATCCAGAAGTCCGCCGCGCTCACGGCGCTCGGGCCGGGCCGGGACGGCCGGCCGGGAGATGTAGAAGAGTGCGGAGTCCATCCTCCACAGCATGAAGATCAGCACGAGGAAGCTCGCCGCGTTGACCATGAAGGCATGTCCTGTGCCGAACAGGGCGATGAGCACCCCGGCGACAGCAGGACCGAACAACCGGGCCGCGTTCCAGGAGGAGGAGTTGAGCGCGATCGCGTTTGTCAGAAGGGAGCCGGGGACCAGTTCGGAGACGAAGGACTGGCGGGCGGGCCCGTCGAAAGCCCCGATCGCGCCGTCGAAGAGAGCCAGGACGAACACGTGCCAGAGCCGGATGTGCCCCGTCACGACCAATAGTGACAATGTCGTCGCCGACATGCAGAGCAGGGACTGGGTGATCATCGCGATGCGGCGTTTGGGGAAGCGATCGGCGACCATCCCGCCCAGGGGCTGGATCAGGAATTGGGGAAGGAACATCACTGTTGTCAACCAGCCGAGGGTGATGGCCGATCCTTTGGTCAGTTCGACCAGGACGAGCCAGGACTTGGCGGTCACCGACATCCAGGTGCCGATGTTGCCCGAGAGGCACCCGATGAAGTACCGCCTGTAGTTGGGTATGGTCAGGGAGGAAAACATGGAACTCATCGCGGACCTGTTCCGCGACACGCCGTACTCATAGTCTCTCTCTTTGCCAACTGATCCCGTTCACAATCTCATGCCATCCTACGCCCGTACGACCGCCCAATCTGAGAGCATGCGAAGTGTTGCCCCGGATGAAAGCCGGAGGAGGACGGGATGGGACTCAGAGCTTGCGGAGGAAGTCGGGATCGTCGTCGGGAGCCATCGGCGGAGGCAGGTGGGTCTCGACAGGGCGCCCGAAGATCCACCAGGAGATCATCCCGACGATGGGCAGGAAGATCACGATGACGAGCCACAGGGTTTTGGGCAGCCCGCGGACCTGTTCAGAGTCGGATTGCACCACGTGGACCACCGTGTAGATGGTGCAGGCGATCACAAGGAGGACAGGAAGAACACGCGGCATGTCTCAAGTATACTCCGACGGATCCCGGGCGAGTTTTCTTGTTCTGGGGCATAATGATCTGGTGAGTTCACGGGTACGGTTGGCGCATGGCGACGACGTCGCCGATGGAATCGAGCGCCTGCTCGCCGGGTCGGGAGAGGTGGTTCGGCCCATCGATCCGGACAGGGCGCCGGATCCCCTCGACGAGTCGGCCATTCCTGAGGGGTTCACCGGGGTGCTGGTGTCCACGTCGGGGTCCACGGGGACTCCCAAGACGGTGATGCTGTCCCGGGATGCCCTGATCGCGGCCGCGCAGGCGTCGATCGACCGGTTGGGCGGGCCGGGTTCTTGGGTCGATCCGTTGCCGGGTTGGTACGTGGCCGGGTTGATGACGAGAGTACGGGCTGCTGTCGCCGGGCGGCCCTGCGTCGAGGTGTCGCCATACTTGGAGGATCTTCCCACGGCCCAGGGGACGGCGTACGTCTCACTGGTCCCCGCCCAGCTTCATCGTGCCTTGTCTGTGAGTGAAATCTGCCGGAACCTCACCTCGTACTCCGCTGTCCTGATCGGCGGGGCGGCCCTGGACGAGGCTCTACGGACGCGGGCTGAGCGAGCTGGATTGCCCATCGTCACCACCTACGGGATGAGCGAGACCTGCGGGGGAGTGGTGTACGACGGGATCCCCCTCGACGGAGTCGAGATTCATCTCCTCGACCGGCTGGGAATGTTGTCACAGACGGTCGAGTGTCGCGATATGTCCGCTTTCACCGGCGAAAAACGTACGGATGGCGACACTCGGGAGCCTGCGACAACAGTTCAACCCTCGACTGGGGAGGGGGAGGGCCGGATCCGAATCGTCAGCCCGACGGTTTTCGACGGGTATCTGGGCGATCCGGAGCACACGGCTCGAGTACGCGATGGGCACTGCTTCCTCACCCATGACCGGGGACGGGTCGTCGATGGACAGCTGCGGGTCCTCGGGAGGGTGGACGATGTGGTCCAATCCGGAGGCGTGAATGTCGACCTGTCCAAGATTCAGCATCTGCTCGACCGGGAGTTTCCCCACCAGGTGGCTTGTTTCGCCCAGCCCGACCCGGTCTGGGGATCGACGGTGATCGTGGCCTCCACCGGTCCCGGTCTGGACGAGATCTGGGCGGGGCTGAGGCCACACCTGGGATCAGCGGCACGGCCGCGAGGAATTCTGATGGTCGGCGCCCTGCCGCGTACTTCCTCTGGCAAGATTGACCGTGAACAAGTGGTAAGGATGTGGAGGAACAGTGGCGAGCGTGCGTGAATGGATCGAGGGGGCACGGCCCAGGACCCTGCCGGCTTCGATCTCCCCGGTGATCGCCGGTACGGGGGTGGCCTGGTTCGCCACCTCCGGCGTCCCGGTCTGGGACGAGTACGACGTTCCCCTGTGGCTGCTCCTCCTCGCCCCCGTCCTGTGCCTGATCGTCGGTCTCGGGGTCCAGATCGGCTCGAATTACGGGAACGACTATTCCGACGGGATCAGGGGCACGGACGAGGTCCGCGTCGGCCCGATGCGCCTGGTCGGCTCGGGAGCCGCCCAGCCCAGAGCGGTGAAGAGGGCGTCCTGGATCTCCTTCGCCATCGCCTGCGTGACCGGGTTGGTCCTCGTGGGGCTGGCGACGGGGATGTTCTCAGCTCGAACGTGGAGAGACTTCGCCGCCGACCCGTCCTCGAATCTGGGACTGATCGTCGCCCCCGCGATCCTGATCCTCGCCGGTCTGGCCTGCGTCCTCGCCGCCTGGTTCTACACCGGGGGCAAACACCCCTATGGATACGCCGGGTTGGGCGAGATATTCGTCTTCGTCTTCTTCGGGTTGGTGGCCACCGTCTGTACCGTTGTCGTCCAGGTGCCGAGGATCTGCGGGCCGTGTCTGCTGATGGAACCATGCTCCTGCACGCGTCCGATACCCTGGGGCCCCGCCATCCTCACCGGCGTGGTCATGGGCAGCATATGCACGGACATCCTCGTCGCCAACAACCTCCGGGACCTGGTCCACGACGCTGAGGCGGGAAAGATCACCTTGCCGGTACGTCTGGGGGACGCCCGCACCCGTACCCTCTACGTCCTCCTCATCGGTGTCGCGGTCCTCGCCCTGATCGGCGTGGCGGCCCTCACCTCCTGGTACGCCCTTCTCGGACTGATCGGTGTGGGCCTGCTCGGCAAATCTGTGACCCAGGTCGCATCCGGGGCGGAAGGGAAAGATCTCATCGAGGTGCTGAAATGGACAGGTCTCGCGGAGTTGGCGACGGCGGTCCTGCTCACGGCGGGACTGTGGATCGGAGCGGTCTATGCGTGACAGTCGTGACTGGGCGGTTTATTCCATCCCCATGCCGATCCGTTTCCGTGGGATCACCCGAAGGCAGGGGATGCTGGTCCGCGGCGAGGCGGGCTGGGGGGAGTGGAGCCCTTTCCTGGATTATGGACCCGCTGAGGCGGCGACGTGGCTGCGCGCCGCACTCGAAGCCGCCGACGAGGGGTACCCCGATCCGGTCCGGTCATCCGTACCGGTCAACGCCACCATCCCCGCTGTCGATCCGGTCACGGCCCGGCAGTTGGCCGTCCAGTCGCGGTGTTCCACCGCGAAGGTCAAGGTCGCCGAACCCGGGCAATCTCTGGACGACGACATCGCCCGGGTCGAAGCCGTCCGCGACGGGTTGGGCCCCCAGGGGAAGATCCGCGTGGACGCCAACGGCGGCTGGGATCTCGATCAAGCCGAGAAGGCGGTGAAATCCCTTGGCCGTTTCGGTTTGGAGTACGCGGAACAGCCCTGCGCGAGCGTCGAAGATCTGGCCAGGCTGCGGCGCAGGGTCGATGTGCCCATCGCCGCCGACGAATCCATCCGCCGGGCAGACGACCCGTACCTCGTCAAAAAGCTGGAAGCCGCCGATGTGGCCGTCCTCAAAGTCCAACCCCTCGGGGGAGTCAGGGCCTGCCTGAGGCTCGCTGAAGAACTGGGCATGGACGTGGTGGTCTCCTCCGCTGTGGAGACCTCGGTGGGGTTGCGCGCCGGGATCGGGTTGGCGGCCGCGCTGCCCAGTCTCCCGTACGCCTGTGGGCTGGGCACCCTCCCCCTGCTGAGCGCCGACGTCGTCTCCGATCCCCTGGTGTGCGCCGGCGGCGAGATCGCGGTGGGCCCCATCCGTGTCGATCTCCCCCTTCCAGTCGATGCCCGCGCCGACGAAGAGACGACGGCGTTCTGGCTGGCACGCCTGGCCGAAGCCGGTTCCTTTGTCGTTGAGCCGCCTCTCCCCGTCGTCTCGCCGAAGGCAGGATCTCCGCAATCGACCAAACCCGAGGAACCCCGCCATGGATGACCTTCTCTGTTTCACCCCCGCCCCCTCCGTCCTGGCCGGTGCGATCCTTCTCGACGAACTGGCCGCCCTGGGGGTGACCGACATTGTCTGCTGTCCAGGGTCCCGCAGCGCCCCGTTGGCCTACGCGGCGGCCCGTCTCGAATCCGAGGGGAGGGTACGGCTGCACATGCGTCTCGACGAACGAGGCGCCGGATACTATGCGGTGGGGATCGCCAAAGCGACCTCCAGGGCCGCGGCGGTGATCACCACCTCGGGTACGGCGGTTGCCAACCTCGCCCCGGCGATGGCCGAGGCCCGTCACGCCCGCGTGCCGCTCATCGCACTGACGGCCGACCGCCCGTCGACCCTGGTGGGCACGGGTGCGAACCAGACCGCCGACCAGGTCGGAATCTTCGGCACGATTCCATTGCTCGTCGTCAGGATCTCGGCCATGGACCTGGCCCCCGACGCCTGGCGGGCAGCTGTCCGGCGCGCGGCAGTGACCGCACAGGGCAGTCTCAGCCTCCATCCGGGCCCGGTCCAGATCAACGTCGAACTCACCCCACCCCTGGCCGGGGATCCGGGACCTGTTCCCCCGGGAATCCCCTTCCACGTCGAACAGGCCCGCAGCGCCCGCCCGGTCGCGCTCGATCCCGGCCCCCGTACCGTCATCGTCGCAGGAGACATGCCTCCCGAGATGGGACGGCGATGGGCGGAGGAAGCCCAGAGGGCCCAGATCCCCCTGTTGGCTGAACCATCCTCCAATGCGCGGTCCGGCACGGCCGCCATCTGCGCCTACCGGTACCTTCTGAGCGGTTTCGCACCCCTGATCGAGCGAGTCGTGGTGGCAGGACATCCCACCTTGTCGCGGCCCGTGGCCGCCCTGTTGGCCCGCAAAGACGCGGAGATCATCGCCGTCGACCCGTCGGGAAGCTGGCCGGACCCCGGATGGGCGGTCTCCCGAGTGGTCCCCGCTGTCAGTTTCGGAATGGGCGATCCCTCGTGGATGGGCCGGTGGTTGGCCGCTGACAAGGATTTCCGTGCCAGAATGGACGCGGATCCCTCCTGGTCGGGACCGCAGCTCGCCGCAGCCGTGCTGGAGGGTTTGAACCGCGCCGACGCCCTGGTTCTGGGGGCCTCCAACCCTGTCCGCGACGCCGATCTGGCACCGGTCTCAGCCCGCCCACCCGATATTTACGCCAACAGGGGACTGGCCGGGATCGATGGGGCGATCGCCACGGCCTGCGGCATAGCGGCCGGACGCGGGAAACCCGTCACAGCCCTTCTCGGCGACCTGACCGCCCTGTACGACATCTCCAGCCTGGCCAGACCCGCATCCGAACCGGAACCCGATCTGACTCTCGTCGTGGCCGACGACTGTGGGGGATCGATCTTCTCGACCATGGAGTACGCAGCCCAGGCCGGGGAACTCGCCTCCTGGTTCGAGCGCCTCTTCGCCGTACCCATGGCAGCCGATCTGGCAGGGATCGCCCGGGGATTCGGCATGGAGGTCACCGAGATCACCAACCGGACCGAACTGAAACAAGCCTTGGCCCCACAGCCGGGGATGAGGATGATCCATGCCAAGCTCACACGCCAGGCTCGCCAAAGTGAGGAGAAGTGCTTCACCGGATGGGGCCGCCAAGCAGCCCGCGAAGCCCTCAGTGTTACCTGACGCCCCTTGCGGCGACGGCAAGCGATGGATCACGTTAACGTGGAGTTTGCCCGCCGGTGTATCATTGATGGCAAATTACGAAGAGAAGTGCCGGCACACCCGGGTGCTGTCATCGACGGGCAGGACCTGAGATGTGGAAAATTGACGACCGGAGTGGGATTGACAGATTTCCTGAATTTCTTTAGAGTTTTCTCAGGTTCATGTGGGGGCACATAGGAAGGGTTGCCATGACACGACGATGGACTCGATTCGCGCTAGTCGCGATGTGCGCCATCCTCGGCATGTCGTGTATTTCTCAGGGTCCTGCGGCGACAGCAGAACCGGCGGAGAACACGGTGGATGCCCGTCAGCAACTCGACGACCTCGAACAACAGCAGCAAGACCTGGCCGCGCAGAAGGCGGCATCGCAGGAAAAGCTGACAGCCGCCCAGAACCAATTGAGGGCAACTCAGGCCCAGATCGCCGAACAGAAAAAGCAGATGGAGGGCCTGCAGGCCCAAATCAGCCAGATCGCTCTCCAGCAGTACCAGGATCGCGGGCTCAACACCACGGCGATGATCATGACGAGCAACTCCTCGGACGACCTCCTGGGTTACATCACAGCCATGCAGCAGGTCACCGACACGGCGAACACCTTGTTCGCCTCCCTCCAGATCGAGCAGGGCACTCTGGCAGATCTCGAACACAGCGAGGTGGCGGCTGTCGCATCGATCACTGACGAGAAGGCCAAGCTGGACTCTCTGGAGAAGGACGTACGCGCCCAGGTCGCCAAAACATCAGCCCTGCTGAACTCCATGACGGTGGCCGCCGCCGCCCAAGCCGGCAGTCTGGCGGGAATCAACGCGGCGGGCGCCGGAGTCGCCGATCCGGCAGCGGCCGTCCCCGATCCCTCGCCCAAAATGGTCTCCCCGTTGGACACCTACACGGTCAATTCCCCCTTCGGAATGAGGATCCACCCCATCACCGGCGGGTACTCCTTCCATGACGGCCTTGACATGGGCAGTTCCTGCGGCACTCCTGTCGTCGCTCCGGCCAACGGATTCGTCATCGACTACAACTGGGGCGGCGGGTACGGCAATCGTCTGGTCATCGACAACGGCATCATCGACGGCCATCACATCGTCACGAGCTACAACCATCTGTCGTCCGATGTCGCCCAGCCGGGTACCTCGGTCATCCAGGGACAGGTCGTCGCCCTGGTGGGTTCGACGGGGGCGTCCACCGGATGCCACCTCCACTTCATGGTGTGGTCCGACGGCGAACTCCTCGATCCGGCTCCGTACATCCGATGATCGCCGATTGGCTCATTCGCTGAAAATCCCTTAGAATTTACTCAGGAATAGTGGAGGTTGTCCATATGTCACGTTTGAACCGATTTACTCTGGTTCTCGTATCGGCTCTTCTCACTGCCGCGCTCGCATGGACGGGCCAACCTCAAGCCCAGGCCGACGAACTGAGTGATGCGAAGGCGAAACTGGCCTCTCTCCAAGAAGAGGCGAGTCAAGCCGAAGAGCAGTACAACCAGATTCAGGCGAGTCTGGATGCGGCTCAAACCAAGTTGGAACAGACGGGGGCGGACATCGCGGCCCAACAGGACAAGGTCGAGGCGATGCGCGAACAGGTCGCCATCGTCACTCTCCAGCAATTCCAGGACCGTGGGATCTCATCGACGACGATGTTGTTGGCCGGCGGTGACCAGGACCAGACCATTCAGCGCATCGTCGTGTCCTCGATGGTGACCGACACCACGACAGCTCTGCTGCAGAATTACCAGTTGGGCCAGGCGGCCCTCGATGATCTTCGCAAGGAACAACAGGCAACCGTCGACTCGATCACCGCAGATCAGAAGAAGCAACAGGAACTCAAGGACCAGGCCAACCAGAAAGTCAACCAGGCCGAGACTCTGGTCAGCCGGCTGACCGCCGCCCAACAGGCGGCCCTCGCAGCATCGAACGCCACCGCGACAGGCATGACCTCCGCCTCGTACACCCCTCCTCCGCCGGTCCAGAATGGTCCGGCCGCTCAGGCGATCGTGGACTGGGCGATGGCCAGGGTCGGTTTGGGCTACTCCTTCGGCGGGGTCGGTCCCAACTCGTACGATTGTTCAGGCTTCACCATGGCCGGGTTCGCCTCCATCGGCATCAAGCTTCCCCACAGTGCCACCACTCAGTTCAATTACGGCACTCCTGTGGCGAAAGCCGATCTTCAACCCGGCGACCTCGTCTTCTTCTATTCCGGCCCGGGCCATGTGGGCATCTATGTCGGTGCCGGGATGATCGTCGACGCTCGCAACGAACGGGTCGGGGTCGTCTACACCTCGATCGACGCGGGAATGCCCTTCGTCGGCGCTCGCCGCCTGCTTTGATTTTCGGGTTGAGCTGAGAAGTGCGCTTCCCGGAGATCCGATTGATCATTTGCTGAAATTCCCTTAGAATTTACTCAGGATTGATGGAGGTGGCCATGTCACGATTGAACCGATGGGCAGCGGTTCTCGCATCGGTTCTCCTCATCGTGGCTCTCGCATGGACGGGCCAGTCTCATGCCCGGGCCGACCAATTGAGTGACGCGAAGGCCCAGTTGGCTGCTCTCCAAGAAGAGGCGAGTCAAGCCGAGGAGCAGTACAACCAAATCCAGGCGAATCTGGATGCGGCGTCGGCCAGGTTGGAACAGATCGGGGCCGACATCGCGGCCCAACAGGACAAGGTCGGGGTTCTGCGTGAGCAGGTCGCCATCCTGACCCTTCAGCAGTTCCAGGACCGTGGGATCACGTCGACGACGACGTTGTTGGCCGGCGGTGACCAGGATCAGGTCATTCAGCGCATCGTCGTCTCCTCCATGGTCACGGACACGACGACAGCCCTTCTGCAGAATTACCAGTTGGGCCAAGCGGCTCTCGACGATCTTCTGACAAGCCAACAGACGACCGTCGATTCGATCACGGCCGACAAAGCCAAGCAGCAAGAACTCAAGGATCAGGCCAACCAGAAGGTCAAGGACACCCAGACTCTGATCAACCGTCTCACCGCCGCCCAGCAGGTCGCTCTCGGCGTACGCTCCACAGTGTCGTACTCTCCTCCGCCGCCTGTCCAGAACGGTCCCGCCGCCCAACAGGTCGTGGATTTCGCCATGGCCCAGGTCGGCGGTGCGTACGCCTACGGCGGCGTCGGCCCCGCGTACGATTGTTCCGGTTTGACGCTCGCAGCGTACGCCTCTGTGGGGATCAAGCTTCCCCACAGTGCCTCCACCCAGTTCAACTACGGCGTGCCCGTGGCGGCGAGCGATCTCCAGCCTGGCGACCTCGTCTTCTACTATTCCGGACCGGGCCATGTGGGCATCTACGTCGGCGGCGGGATGATCGTCGACGCCCGCAACGAAAGCCTCGGCATCGTCTACCGTCCCCTGGACACCGGCTCCTCATTCACCGGTGCCCGCCGCCTCCTCTGATCCACGAGCACCCCGACGAAGGCCGAGAGCATGACAATCGAAGATTGTCGGTGCCAAGGCCAAGGCCGCCCGCGTTGAGGCGCGAAGTGAGCCATGGGTGAGCCATGGGGACGGTTCTACTGTCACAGCTTGTCAAGCCATAGAATCACTGATTTTCCACAATGAGACATCATCGATGTCACACGGTACCGTCCCGGTCGTCGCCATCCTTGGGGGTGTGGGTCAGATGCCACACGCACATCGAGGTACCGGCGATGAAGCAGGCCACGGCGATCCAGCCCGCCCAGGCGGGCATCCGTGCGAAGAGGATTTTGAGGATGGCGATGACCAGCCCGATGCCGATGACGACCAGCCCCCTGCTCATCAGCGGAGGCATCGTCCACGTCGTGTGGGGCACCTGACGGTAACTCTCATCGTCATCGTAGAGATCGAGGTGGAAATCCGGCAGCGGTTGAGGCACGGGCGCGGGCTGGACGGCCCGTTTCAGTTCGGGGGGCGGTTCGGACGGCGGACTCCAGTGTTCGTCGAATTCCTGTTTGACGATGTCGGCGAACTCCTGATTCTCATCACGCATGCTTCGATGATAGTGCCCCAACCCGCGAGGATGCGACACGGATCGCATTTGTCGTACCCGTGCCCTACAGTAGTGAACTGACGATGAGTGAAGGAGAGGCATGTTCTATTCAGTGGTGAGATTCTTCGGGCGTCCCCTGGTGTACCTTCTGTTCTGGCCTGCCCTCAAGAACAAACAGGTCGTCCCCAAACAAGGCCCGGCCATCCTGGCGGGCAACCACCTCGGCACAGGCGAAGCCATCCTGCTGCCCGCTCTCGTGCCCCGCCAACTCACCTTCCCCGCCAAACAGGAGCTCTTCCGTACCGACACCATCCTCCATCGGATGGGCGCCTGGTTCCTGAGGATGTTCCACCAGGTGCCGATGGACCGGGCCGGGGGAGAAGCCTCCGCCGACGCCCTGGGTTCCATCTACCAGGTTCTGGAAGACGGGGGAGTCGTGGCGATCCATCCCGAGGGTCATCGCTCCCCGGACGGACGTCTCTACAAAGGACACACCGGAGTCGCCCGGCTGGCGCTGCGCTCCGGGGCCCCGGTGATCCCCTTCGGCTGCTTCCGTACCCGCTTCGTCCGCAAATGGCTGCCCTTCCCGTGGCTCTACCGCCCGGAAGTACGGTTGGGCGAACCCTTCACCTTCCCGGATGAGATGCGTGAGGACTTCCTCAATGCCGCAGACCGCGACGAGACGGCGGAGATCCTGCGCGAGGCCACCGACGAGGTCATGAGGAGGATCCAGGCCATCACCGGCCAGGAGATGGTGAACGAGTATTCGTACCGCCCCACAGCGGCCTCCCCGGCCAAAGATCGAGAAAATACGGCCTGAACCGGCCCGAACGACTAGTCTGGTGATGTGAACGACGTACCTTCTCTCGACGCCCTGCACGCTCTGCATCCTGCCCAGCAGCCCACATACGAGGATCAGGCGCTGCTCGCCAAGGTGCTCACCCAGTTGCGGGCCCTGCCTCCGCTGGTCTTCGCCGGGGAGTGCGACGACCTGAGGGCCAAGCTCGCCGATGCCGCCGTGGGGCGCGCGTTCATCCTTCAGGGCGGGGATTGCGCGGAGACCTTCGAGGCTGTGACCGCCTCCTCGATCCGCGGGCGCCTGAGAGTCCTGCTGTCGATGGCCGTCGTCCTGACATACGCGGCCGAGGTGCCGGTGATCAAGATCGGACGCATAGCCGGGCAGTTCGCCAAACCCCGCTCCTCCGAGACCGAGACTCGCGACGGGGTGACGCTTCCCGCCTACCGCGGGGACGCCGTCAACGGGTTCGACTTCACCGCTCAGGCGCGCCGTCCCGATCCGGGCCGCCTCCTCCAGGTGTACAACGCGTCGGCGGCCACGCTGAATCTGGTGCGGGCTTTCACCAAGGGGGGGTTCGCGGATCTGAGATCCATGCACACCTGGAACGCCGATTTCGTCCGCAAGGCCCATGTGCTGGCGCGGTACGAGGAACTCACCGCGGAGATCGATCGCGCCCTGGCTTTCATGATGGCGTGCGGCGTCAACGACGATTCTTTCCGTACCGTGGATTTCTACGCCAGCCACGAGGCCCTGTTGATCGATTACGAACATGCTCTGACGAGGATTGATTCCCGGACGGGGACGCCGGTCAACGTGGGCGGGCATCTGTTGTGGATCGGGGACCGTACCCGTCAGATCAACGGCGCCCATGTGGCCCTTCTCAAGAGCCTGCGCAATCCCGTGGGTCTCAAAGTGGGCCCGTCCGCCACCCCTCAGGAGGTTGTGGAACTTGTCGAAGCCCTGGATCCGGACCGTGTGCCGGGCCGGATGACGGTCATCTCCCGTATGGGTGCGGCGAAGGTGCGCGGCCTGCTGCCGCCCATCGTCGAGGCCGTCGAAGCCACAGGACGCAAAGTGTGCTGGGTGTGCGATCCCATGCACGGCAACACCTTCGCGACATCCAATGGATACAAGACTCGTTCCTTCGCCGATGTGACCGAGGAGGTCGACGGTTTCTTCGACGTCCACGCATCCCTGGGCACCTGGCCGGGAGGGATCCACGTGGAATTGACCGGAGACGATGTGACCGAGTGTGTGGGCGGGGCCACGGAACTGAAGGAGGAAGACCTCGCCAACCGGTACGAGACGGTGTGCGATCCGAGGCTCAACCGCGCCCAGTCACTGGAATTGGCCTTCATGGTTGCCGACAGGCTGTCCACCATCGAGCGTCCCGCCAGGGACTTCGTCTCCATGGACTTCTGATCGCCCCGATCAAAGTGAAAACTCATCCGTCGACAGGGACTAGGGTGGATGTTATGGATTTACGAAGCGACACATTGACCAAACCGTCCGAGCCCATGCGGGAAGCCATGGCACACGCCGAGGTCGGCGACGACGTTTACGGCGAGGACCCGACCGTCCATTTCCTGGAGGCGAAGGGCGCCGGGCTTCTCGGCCAGGAGGCGGCGCTGTTCTGCGTGACCGGGTCGATGGCGAACCTGTTGGGGATCTGGCTGAATGCCGAGCGGGGCACAGAGGTGTTGTGCGATGAGAAGGCGCACATCGTCCGTGCTGAGATGGGTGCCCACGGCGCCCTCCACGGGATCACCACCCGTACCTGGTCCTCCAATGAGGGCGTGGCCGGTCTGGACCTCATCGAGCCCATGGTCTCCTATGAGGCGGGAAACCTCGTCAAGACCGCAGCCGTCGAGTTGGAGAACACCATCAATTTCGCGTCCGGAGCCATCCAACCGCTGGAAAATGTCCGTGAGATCTCATCCTTCTGCCGTGAGAACGGCCTCGGCCTCCACATCGACGGTGCCCGGCTCGGGAACGCCTGCGTGGCCACGGGGGCCGCGCTGGACGACTATGGACGTCTGGCCACAACTGTGACCCTGTGTCTGTCCAAGGGGCTCGGCGCTCCGATCGGCAGCCTGCTGGCTTCCAGCGCGGACAATATCGCCAAAGCCAGGGTCCAACGCAAAAGGCTGGGCGGAGGATGGCGCCAGGCCGGAATCCTGGCTGCGGCCGGGATCTACGCCCTCGACCACAACCTTCAGCGCCTGGCCGACGACAATCGTGCGGCCAGTGCCTTCGCCGACGAGGTGCGCTCCGTCGCCCCCTGGGCCGTGCCCGCCCGGATCCCGACCAATATCGTTGTCGTCGCGACCGGCACGCTCACCTCTGACGAGGTCATCTCTCGCGCCAAGGATCGGGGCCTCAAGCTTTCCAAAGTGGGGGTACGAGAGGTCCGCGCCGTCGCCCACCTCGATGTGAGTTTCGACGAATGTGTGGAAGCCGGGAGAATCCTCGCCTCCATTCTGGAAGGAGCAGCATGAACATCGCACACCTCGGCCACGCCGCCGTCCTCGTGGAAACCGACCAGGTCCGGATCCTGATCGATCCCGGCAACTTCTCCGACGCCTGGCACGGTCTGACGGATCTGGACGCCGTCCTGGTGACCCACTCCCATCCCGACCACATCGATCCTGAGTGGATTCCCGCTCTGATCGGAGACAATCCTTCGGCCAGGTGGTTCGTCGAGCCCAGCGTCCCCGACGTCTACGACCTGTCAGCCGCAGAGCGATTCCCCGCAGGTTCATCGGTCGCGATCGGCGATGTGACGGTCACCGGAGTCGGCGGCCGCCATGCCGTCATCCATCGCGACATCCCCCGTATCGGCAATGTCGGCATGGTGCTCACCGCGGCGGGAGAGCCAACTTTCTTCCACCCCGGAGACGAACTCGACACCGTACCCGACGGCGTCGACATTCTCGCCGTCCCCGCTCACGGTCCCTGGTGCGCGATGAAAGAAACCATTGATTTCGTACGGGCGGTGCGCGCTCCCCGGGGTTTCCTCATCCACGACGGTCTGATCAACGAACGGGGATGGGCCCTGACATTCTCCCGCCTGAGCGAGATGACGATGACGATGTTCACCGACCTGAGAGACGGCCGCCCGCTCATTCTGCCCTGACCTCGTCCATCACGCCCCGGCATTGCGCCATCGTGGCGAAGGCAGGATCCCGACGTCAGATCTCAGATGATGTTCACGGTGACGTTCGAACCCTGGGGCGCCAACTGTCCGGCTGCCGGGTCCGTGCTCATGGCGATGCCCAGGAGGGGTCCGTAATTGTTCGCGTTGTGCTGGATCGGCACGAACCCCGCATTGGAGAGCGTGTCCTTCGCCTTCTGCAGGCTCTGACCGTACACACTGGGGATTTCGACCATCAGTGGTCCCTTGGAGACGACCAGGGAGACGCTGTCCCCCCGGTGTCCAGTGCAGCTGTCGCAGCCCGTGGGATTCTGGCTGATGACGCTGCCCGCGGGCACAGTCGGGGAATTGTCCTCGCTGGTGGTGACCGCGAAGCCCGCCTCGGTCAACGCCTGGTTCGCCGTGTCCGCCGGCTGGCCCACGTACGAGGCGATGGGAATGGGTTCGCGTCCCTTGGAGACGACCATGTCGATGGGGGTGTTGGGTTTCAGCGCTTCCCCGGCCTCCTGGGAAGCGGATACGACCAACCCTTCCGCGACGGTTTCGCTCCAGTCCTGTGTGACCGTGCCGACAGCCATGTGCGCGGTGGCGATGGCTGTACGCGCATCCGCCTCGGACAGTCCGACGATCGTCGGCATGTCGTAGCGTTCCGGACCCTTGGATATGTAGAAGGTGACTGTGGACCCCTTGGTCACTCTCTTGCCCTGCTCGGGTTCGGCCCGGATCACGTGACCTGCGTCTATCGTCTCCGAGTACGCCTGAAGAGTGTCGACCTCCAGAGAATCGCTGAGAGCCAGGGCTGTGGCGTCCTGTTCGCCCATCCCTGCCACGACTGGGATGTGGGTCCATCGTCCCACCGCTGCCCAGTACCCGAATCCGGAGCCCGCGAGGACCACGGCGAGGACCAGGATCAGAGCTGCCACAGGGAATTTCTTCTTTCGTTTCTCCGTGCGGGCACTGGGTTCCCGATAGGAGACCTTGGTAAGTTTAGTTGTCTGAGGCTGTTGAGGGGTGTCTTCCCGTCCCGGCACGAGCGGGGCCGGCGTCCGCATCAGGGAATCCGGCGCCACGGGGGTTTTCTCGGGTGCCGCGGCCCCGCCGCTGAACTCCCGTACCAACTCCGCGTCGTGGGGGAGTCCCGCGTCGAGGGCCCGCTGGGCTTTGGCGACCTTCTCCTCCAGAGCGCGCCCGTCGGCAGGACGCAATTGCGGATTTCGGGAGGTGCACGCCATGACGAGGGCGTCCACATAGTCGGGGATCCTCGTCTTCGCCTGGCCCGCCAGGGCCTGCGAAGGAGGACCGATGTCCTCATGGACGTGCTTGTAGAGAACCTGCGAGAGGTCGTCCCCGGTGTGGGGTTTCTTCCCCGTGAGCATCTCGTACAGCATCACCCCGGTGGAGTAGATGTCCGACGCCTTCGAGGAAATCCCCGACTGGGGGATCTCCGGTGCGATGTAGCTCATGGTCCCCATCAGCACCCCGTGTGAGGCGGTCGAGGTCTGGGCGGTGATGGATTTCGCCAACCCGAAGTCGGTGACCTTGACCTGTCCGTCGTTGGTGATGAGGACGTTCTCGGGCTTGATGTCACGGTGGATGATGCCCGCGTCGTGGGCGGCTGCCAACGCCTTCGCCACCTCATGGATGTAGCTCAACGCCAAGCTGGGCGGCAGGGGGGCCGAGGAGGCGATGATCGATCTCAGGGACTGGCCCCGGATGTACTCCATGACGATATACGGTCGCTCGGAGGCATGACCCTGGTCGAAGACGGCCACGATGTTGGGATGGGAGAGGATGGCTGCCGCCCTCGCCTCCCGGTCGAACCTCTTCACATAGTCGGGATCTCCGCTGAGGTCCGAGTGGATGACCTTGACAGCCACCGTACGCCCCAGGCGCCGGTCGATGCCCCGGTAGACGACGGCTGTGCCACCGCGATTGACCCGCGCGACGATCTCGTAGCGTCCGCCCAAGACAGAACCGATGAGGCTGTCGGTTTGAGACGCAGACACAGATAACTCCTCGAGGGTCGATTACTCCATATTCGAGTGTAGGAGAATACCATCCGAATTCCACGAGGCGCACCGTGGGGGGCCGCTGTTTCTTGCTAGTCTGGTGGCTATGACAGTGCTGTGGTCCCCTGGGATTCGTTTGGAGCGTACGAGAGTGTGCATCCAGACCCGGGCGTGCGAGGACCGCGAAAAGTGGATGGCATGGTGTGCGCTGAAAGTGCGCGAAGGCGCTGGGATGATCATCCTCGCCGGACCGGATGAGCACATGTCCCAAAAGCTCGCTTCGGCCCGTCAGACGAGCCGCCGTGCTCTGGTGGGTGTCGCCGAACCGTACGCCCAGATGTCCGCCGACGTGATTCACATGCAGTCGATGGGGCACTGCTATCGGTGGTTCGGGAAAGTGACCGGGTGCCGGGTCCGCAGCGTGGAAGAGGCACGCGCCGCGATGACCGTCGGGTGTTCCTACGTCGTCGTCGACGCCGGCGTGGAAGGGTTGGTCGAGAAGATGGCCGCCGGCAACCTCGCCATGGTGTGGTTCGTGGACGGATGTGAGACCATGGAGGATCTGGAAGAAGCCGTGAGGCAAGGAGCAAGAAGAGTGTGGACTCGATCGGAAGAGATGGTCGAGCCGTACTCCGTCTATCTTCGCCAGATGTGGAGGGAACGTAACGAATTCCAAGGAGTGCTGCAATGAGACTCGATCCCGAACAACCACTGAACGATCAATTCCGCTTCGCTGTGCAGGCGAGCCTGGACCACTTCCTCGACACCCAGCGCGATCTGTTGTCGCAGACCGGCAACAGGCTGGACATGGTGTGGGACCAGGTACGGCGTTTCGCCCAGGGTGGCAAGAGACTGCGCCCCGCCTTCTGCTATTGGGGGTACGTCGCCGCAGCGGGCGACGGGAAGGAACCTCCCCAGGAGGTGATGGATATCGCAGCGAGTCTGGATTTGCTTCATCTGTCGGCACTGGTCCATGACGATCTGATCGACGACTCGGACACACGGCGCGGCGGTCCTTCGGCCCATCGGTATTTCGAGGCGTACCACCGTGCCCAAGGGTGGCCGGGCGACAGTTACCATTTCGGGCGGGGGGCTGCCGTCCTGATGGGGGATCTGTTGTTCGCCTGGTCGGTGTCGATGGTGGAGCAGGCCGCGATCTCGGCGGAGAGGCTGAAGAGGGCCCGGCCGTACCTCGACGCGATGCGCTCGGAGGTCGTGGCGGGCCAGTTCCTCGACCTTCTCCATCAGGACAAGCCCTCACACGGCGAGGCATTGGTGGAGGAGGCACACCTGGTCACGGAATTCAAGACCGCCAAATACACCGTGGCCCGTCCCGTACAGGTCGGGGCCGCTCTGGGGCTCGCCGGGGACGACACCCAGCAGGGGCTGAGCCGTTTCGGCGCGCATGTGGGCGACGCTTTCCAGATGAGGGACGACCTGCTGGGAATCTTCGGGGACCCTGCCGTGACGGGCAAGCCCGCCGGGGACGATCTGAGGGAGGGGAAGAAGACGGTGCTGGTCGGGTACGCTCTGAACAACGCGTCCCCCGACGACGCCCGCCGCCTGACACAGATGCTGGGGGACCCCACTCTCAGTGAGACCGACATCGACGAGGCCCGCCGTATCCTGGTCGAGTCCGGCGCCGTCGACGCGACCGAGAAGGCCATCGTCACGGAAGCCTCCGCCGGCATGCAGTTCCTCCATCGTCTGGACCTCCACGCCGAGGGCACCTACGCCCTGATGGCTCTCGTCCACGCCGCCGTGGAGCGTACCGCATGACCATCGCCGATCTCCTCGCAACCGGGGACAAGCCCTCATTCTCCTTCGAATTCTTTCCCCCCAAGGACGACGCCGCATCAGACCAACTCTGGCGCACGGTCGCCAATCTCGCACCGTTGCACCCCGACTTCGTCTCGGTGACCTACGGCGCCAACGGTTCCCAACGCGACCGTACCGTCGAGGTGACCACCCGGCTGGCAACCCAGACCAGGTTGCGCGTGATGGGCCACCTGACGTGCGTGGACCAATCAGTCGCCGATCTGAGTTCGGTCCTGGACGCCTATGCCCGAGGCGGGGTCGGCCACATCTTCGCCATCCGCGGCGACATGCCCGGCGGCCCGTCCCTTCCCTGGGTGCAGCACCCCGATGGGCTGGCCAACGCCACCCAATTGGTCGAACTGATCAGGAGGACCGGAGACTTCTGTATCGGCGTGGCCGCCTTTCCGGATCCTCATCCCGCCCAACACGACCCCGTCCTCGACGCCCGGATCCTCACAGACAAATGGCAAGCGGGTGCGAGTTTCGCCATCACCCAATTGTTCTTCCGCGCCCAATCCTATTTCGACCTCGTGGACCGTGTGCGATCCCTCGGCTGCGAGATCCCCATCATTCCCGGCATCATGCCCATCACAATGATCTCCCAGGTGGTGAAATTCGCCGAGATGAGCGGTGCCGAGATCCCCAAATCGGTCCGGTCCCGCCTGGAGTTGGCCCCCGACCCCTCCGCTGTCCGCACAGTGGGAACCCAAATCGCCACAGAACTGTGCCAAGAACTCCTGGATCGCGGAGCCCCCGGCCTCCACTTCTTCACCCAGAACCGCTCCCTCGCCACCCTGGACATCTGGCGCAACCTGCGCCGCTAAAGCCCGGCTCTCCAGGTTCCCTCACGGTCGAGGTCGATGGTGACGAGGATCTGGGTGGGGCGTGTGAGAGCCACATAAAGGGTACGGTCGCCGGAAGCGGAAGCGGAGGCGATGGCGTCGGGGTCGACCACGACGACGGCATCGAATTCCAGGCCCTTGGAGGAGTACGGATCGAGCAGGATCACCCGGGGATCGTCGACGACGACGTCGAGAGGCGTGGGGCTGATCACGCCCACCGTGCCCTCGACCATGTCCAGCAGCCGGGCGATCTCTGCCGCGAGGACGGGACCCAGATCGGACCGGGGGGCCACCAACAATCGGGGCTCGATCCCGGTGGATCGCACCGCCTGGGGGATGTCGGTGTCCGGCTCGATCCGGCGGATGTAGTCTGTGGCGAGGTCGTACGCCTCTTTGGGGGAACGGTAATTGGTCGACAACCGGAAAGACCGTCTCGGGCGTGGCCCGATGAGAGCATTCAGGGCGCGCCCGGGCTCGTCCTTGTCGGGCCAGCTGGATTGTCCGGGATCTCCCACGATGGTCCAGGAGGCGCCCGCCCCGCGCCTGTTGATCATCCGCCACTGCATGGGGGTGATGTCCTGGGCCTCGTCCACCAGAATATGGGCGTACGTGGTGTGCATCGTACCCGGCTCCACTTCGCGACGGTCGGTGAGCTTCTCGGTGATGGTGACCACCTCGTCCATGCCCTCGGGAAAGAACAACTCCTCCTCTGCATCCTCTTCTGCGTGGGGCACGGGTCCGAGCAAGCCCGCAAGTTCGTCGAGCAAGGCGATGTCGCCCATGGTCCAATTGTCCTCGTCGATGGAGGCGGCGAGGGTGGAGGCCTGCTCGCGGGTGAGGTCGGACAGCCGCAGCACCAGATCGGTGTCGCTGAGCCGGGCCAGGACCTGGGCCGGGACGAGAGGCGGCCACCAGTCGTCCATGAATGTGGAGTACGCCCAGGAGCCTCGTACCAGATCCTCGAAGTGGGCGAAACTCTCCACATCCACCGAGGCCTCCCCGCGGGCCCACAGCAAAGAGAGGATCTCCGTCTCCGCGAGTGCCCTGGCCTCGTTGTAGGGGGCCCGGCCCAGCGCAGTCCTGCGAACTCTGGCCAATTCGTCCCGGGAAATCCTCAATGGCTCGCCCTTGACCGTCACGATGAGGTCCCTGGGCTCGGTCTGGGGGAGTTCGACCAGTCTGGTCAGGATCCGCGCCATGTGCAGCCCGCCCTTGAGGACCATCGCCTCCTCACCGTCCCTCACGGTGGAGGAGAACCCCAGCACATCGCTGGCCACTTGGCCGAGGGCTTTGAGGGTCACGGCTTCCTCGCCCAGGGAAGGCAGGACCCGCTCGATGTACTCCATGAAAATCGAAGAGGGACCGATCACCAGAACTCCGCCGTTGGTGAACCGGCGCCTGTACGTATAGAGAAGGAAAGCCACCCGATGCAGGCCGACGACGGTTTTCCCTGTGCCCGGGCCTCCCGAGATCAGGGTGAATCCTTGGTATGGGGCGCGGATGACCTCGTCCTGCTCGGCTTGGATGGTGGCCACGATGTCCTGCATCTTGACGCCTCGGGCCCGTCCCAGCGCCTTCATGAGGGCGCCGTCGCCGATGACCGTCATATCGTCGGGGACGTCATCTGGCATGAGGACGTCGTCTTCGATTCCGATGACGCGATCGTCGCGGGAGGTGAGTACTCTGCGCCGTACCACCGACATGGGGTGAACCGGCGTGGCCCGGTAGAAAGGTTCCGCGGCATGCGCGCGCCAGTCGATGACCAGCGGTTCATAGTCGGGGGTACGGATCCCCAAACGCCCGATGTAGTTCTTCTCACGATCGGTGAAATCCAGCCGGCCGAAGACCAGTCCCTCGTGTTCGCCGTCGAGCGCGGCCATGCGCCGGGCAGCGAGGAAGGCGAAGGCGTCACGTTCGAAGAGGGCTGTGCCGTCCTCCTCCCGTACCCAGGAATCACGGTCGGAGGTGAAACGCGCCCTGGACTCCTGTGCCAGATCTTTGGCCGAGGCCATCGCGCGGCGCAGATGGTCGAGCACGAGGTCGACGTATTCTTGCTCAGATCTCAACTCGCGCTCTTGGGAAGACTGGTTAGCCAATGATCATCCTCTCCCGGAAAAATAACAGCCTATAATTCTAACCCACATGCGCGATCGTCGGGAAGGGGGAGGGTGGCTGAATACGGCCTCGGTATTCGGTGAGGGGGGCGGCACGGGCGTTCCGGGTAGTCGTCCCATGAAGCCTCCGCATCGCTGATCAGCGGACTTGACACGGGTTCCGGGACTGGGGTAAATTTATCTAGCCCGAGGGACCAGCACAGAAAATGAATAGATAAAAGTGCTAGTCACAAAAGGTTTCTGATTTCGATCAGGATCTGGAACGAATGTTCAGACACCTGAGAAAATGAAAGAAGGGTCACAAACCCGGAGTTGACAAAGGTCAAACCAACCGGTAGAGTTGATCGAGTTGCCCCAAGCGGCGGTGAGAGCCAAAGCGAGGGTCGCACCTGAACCTTGAGAACTTAACAGCGTGCTTAAAGTCAATGCACAATAATAATGCACTTACATTTAGTAAA
>JGI24699J35502_11134112_pt1 | contig 32246 bp, 26 predicted proteins | sample TergutMp193P4_FD_35502 | JGI IMG/M metagenome (IMG submission 35502)
AAAAGATAATATTACTGATCATTGCGCCGTTTGCTTTTCTTTCGGCATTGTCGGCGCAAATCACTCGGAATGAGGCTGATGAAATTGTGTCGGAACGCATGAGCAGGGAGGTACAGCCATACACCGTATATGCCGGAGAAAATGTACAAACGGAAGGCGTAACTGTCACCACTTCCGGCGGAGAGACGCTCGAATTGGATTATCCATGCCGGGTTTATTACATCCGTTACACCGATACTGCTTCGGGCCGCTATTTGATTGTCAAGGAAAGCGACGGAAACCTGCTGGAAATCAATGCAAAGGATGATGCCTGGCCGAGCGATTTGGCGGAATGGAAAATATTAAATAAAAACGATTACAAGCAAACAACCGGTTATATTGTCGGCTATGAAACATGTGGTTTAACAATAGAAAATGGAACGGGACATGCAAAAGGATATATTGTGATTTCGGAAGATATGAAAGACACGTTGACTGTCTATAATTTACCTCAAGATATTTACAGTTTTCCGGCAAAAATATTTCCTGAAACACAGGTGTGGCATGTAAATGTATCTTTTCCTGAACAATACAGATATGCTTTCAAACTTCACATGAAATATACTGTATCATCGGAAGAAGAAATACAACATCTTGGTTTGAAAGAATATTGTACCATTTCGGCTATGTATCCGATAATCGAAACATATAAAAATTGTGTTCCGGTGATTGTTAATTCGGCGGAAAAAGCAGAAGATAACAAGATTTTAATGTTAATGATTGATTATACTACAAATAAATTTAAAGGAGGACAAGAATTTGAATTTTCCGAAAATTCCGAAACCTTTACTATTACCAACGAATATAAATCACCCGGCGATTTCGGACATTTAAAATTGTATTACGAGGAAATAAATGAACAGTTATTTTTCGGCACTATTATTTGGATGGGATTAGGTAAAATGATATTTCCTCAAAATTTATTGGCAGCCGATCAGTTCCGGGTTGTGGATGCTGCCGACTATGTGACTCCGGCAAACGGATTTGAAAATGTATTTAACCTCGGCAATCAAGTCTTTGATTATGGGCCGGTATGGGGAGCGGTGCAATCTTTGGTAAAAGCAAGGGAATATTTGCGCTCAAATCCGGAGCAAGTCGTAAAGCTGTTTCTTTATACCCCAAGTGTCGGTGAGGGTAATCCTGAAGATTGGTATTGGATTATTTATTTGAAAAAATAACAACCGCATGTAATTTATATATGAAGAGTTAAGAGTTAAAAATTAAGAGTTAAGAGTTTAGGTATTTGAAATTTATCAAATTATACCGGCAAATATCATCAAAACCACAAAAAACGACTGATTTTACTCTTTAATTCTTAATTCTTAATTCTTAATTCCTAACTCTTCTTATTTCTTTTCTGAATTTATATGCCCACACCAATCCGCTCGCGGCTCCAGACAAGTGTCCTTCCCATGATATTTGGCCGGCGACAGGCAGAATGCCCCAAATTAAACCGCCGTATAATATGATGATTCCGATCGACAACAGGATCAAAAGAAATTTTTTACTCATGATTCCGCCGAAAAAAAGGAAAAAAGCCAGGGCGTAAATCATGATGCTTGCCCCGATATGCCATGCCGGACGACCGATCAGCCAGGTGAAAAAGCCTGCGGTAATCCAAAGCAGAACAAAAACAGATCCTGCTTTCTTTTTGTAAAAAAGAAACAATAAAAAACTCAAGCTCAAAAAGGGCAGGGTATTGGCGATCAAATGATCGAAATTCGCGTGAATGAAGGGCGCCGTAATGATTCCCGGTAATCCGGTTGTGGTGCGCGGATAAATGCCGAGAAAATACAGATCGAACCCGGAAACGGATTCGAAAATCCGGATGATCCAAAATATAACGACCAATGAAATGGAATATTCCAAAGATATTTTTATCCGTTTCAAATCTTTTTTACGTATTGCTCGTGTTAATCGTATTCATGATACTGTCGATATAATTGACATATTCGTTCAATTTCCCGCTTTTTTTCAATGAAACGTCCCGTTTATCGGGAAGATCGATGTCTAAAATCGTATGAATTTCGCCCGGATTTGCCGACATAATGTAAATGCGGTTACTCAACAACACGGCTTCGCTGATGTCATGGGTGACGAAAATTACGGTCGGATCAAGCGTAGAACTGTTGTAAATATGCAGCAGCGTTTTCTGCATATTGGTGCGCGTGGCAATATCCAAAGCTCCGAAAGGTTCATCCATCAACAAAATCTGCGGAGAAGCGATCAGGTTGCGTGCAATGGCCACACGTTGCAACTGTCCCCGGAAAGCAGGTTGATTTTTCAGATTTTTCATCTTTTTTCTCCGGGTTTCCCGAATCCGTGTTTTCGAATATGAGGTTCTTTAACCAGTCTTTGGCGCTCATTGATTTAAGTATGTCGTAAAAAACAGTTTATATTTTAAACGCTAAGGCGCTAAGACGCGAAGTTTAAATTCTTTGTGACTTTGTGTCTTTGCATCTTCGCGTTTAAAAAAGTATGAATTATATTTTGCCATGCACTTAATATAAATCGCGCGCTAAGATAATAAATAAAAGTAAAAATAAGAAACCTTACCGGAAGATAAGTTTTTGTTGTTCCATTCAATCTTCGAACTGACTGTTGTAAAGAGACGCATAAAAACCGTTGTGAGCCGTTAATGTTTCGTGCGTTCCTTGTTCGACGATATCGCCGTCGTTCATGACCAGAATCAGATCGGCTCCGCGAATGGTCGACAGACGATGGGCGATGATAAAACTTGTCCGGTCTTTCATCAATGTTTCCGTAGCCCGTTGAATGAACACTTCCGTCCGGGTATCGACCGAACTGGTGGCTTCGTCCAAAATCAAAATCTTCGGATCGGAAAGTATGGCACGCGCAATCGTCAACAACTGTTTTTGTCCTTGAGAAACATTGTCGGCCTCCTCATTCAATACAAAATCGTAAGCATCGGGCAGGGTGCGGATGAAATGATCGACATGCGCTGCTTCGGCTGCTTTTACAACTTCTTCGTCTGTGGCATCGAGTTTCCCGTAACGAATATTTTCCATGATCGTGCCGTTAAACAGCCACGCATCTTGCAATACCATGCCGAATAAATCCCGCAGGTCATTTCGTTTAAAAGACCGGATATCGTTTCCGTCGATGAGAATCGCTCCGTCGTTTACATCATAAAATCTCATCAATAATTTGACGATGGTGGTTTTTCCTGCTCCGGTAGGGCCCACAACAGCGACTTTTTGTCCTTGCCGGATGGTTGCCGTGAAGTTCCGGATAATGATTTTTTCGGGATTGTAGCCGAATTTCACATTTCGGAACGAGACATTTCCTTTTATATCGGCAACGGGTACCGGATGATCAGTGTCTGCCGATTCTTCTTTTTCATCCAGAAATTCAAAAACCCGTTCGGCAGCGGCAGCCGTCGATTGAAGCACATTGGAGATTTGCGCCGCTTGCGTGATCGGTTGCGTGAAGGATCGGACATACTGAATGAATGCCAGAATGTCGCCGACTTGAATTATTTTGCGGACAGCCAATATTCCGCCGAAAATACAGACAATCACATATCCCAAATTGCCGATAAAAATCATGACCGGTATCATGATTCCCGATAAGAATTGCGATTTGCGTGCCGATTTGAAAAGGACTTCATTCAGTTCGTCGAATTTTTCGATTTCGGTGCGTTCCCGGTTGAATGCCTTGACCACAAGATGTCCCGTAAATATTTCTTCTACATCGCCGTTAACATGTCCCAAATATTCTTGCTGCCGTTTGAAATATTTTTGGGAAAAACGGATGATAAATGAGATGAAAAGAAATGACAACGGCATGATAATCAATGCGACCAACGTCATCAACCAACTGATCGACAGCATCATAATCAGTATGCCGATCAAAACGGTGACGGAAGAAACTATTTGAGCTAAGCTCTGGTTCAGCGTTTGGCTGATGGTATCGACATCGTTGGTGATTCTCGAAAGAATCTCTCCGTGTGTCCGGGTATCGAAATAATCGAGCGGCAGTCGGTTCATTTTTTCGGAAATTTCTTTCCGGAGATTGTAGGATACTTTTTGCGCCACTCCCGACACCAAGTAATTTTGAATGAAATTGAACGCGGCGCTCAAGATGTACAGGCCTGATAAAATCAATACCATCCGGAAAACATATTCGAAATTGATGCCGGCACCTTTTCCCGAAACCTTGTTCATGATTCCGTCGAAAATCCACGTAGTCGTATTGCCGATCAGTTTCGGCCCGATAATCGTGAACAACGAACTTAACACGGAAAATACGAAAATCACCGCAAACAAGAACCGGAAGGGTTTTAAATACCGCATCAACGTTTTCATTGTTTTCGAAAAATTTTTGGCTTTCTCTCCGTGCGGCCTGATCGGGCCTCCGCCTCCGGTACCGTGTCCGTGTTTTGGTTTTGGTGCAGGTGTCATGAAGTTGCCTCCTTTTCCGGAATTTGTGACGACGCAATTTGCCGATAGACTTCACAGGTTTTCATCAACTCGTCATGTTTTCCTTTTCCCACGACTTTCCCGGCATCCAATACAATGATTTGATCGGCATTTCTAATGGTGCTGATGCGTTGAGAGACGATGATTACGGTTGCTTTTTCCCCGATTTCTTCGAATAGTTTCTTCCGTAATTCGGCATCGGTTTTATAATCGAGCGCCGAAAAACTATCGTCGAAAATGTAAATATCCGGTTGTTTGGCCAATGCCCGGGCGATGGACAACCTTTGTTGTTGTCCTCCCGAAAAATTGGTTCCGCCTTGTGAAACCGGTTTGCTGTATTTTTCTTCGTTTGATTCGATAAATTCCGTGGCACGGGCAATATCCGCCACTTTCGACATTCGTTCGTCGTCGATGCCGGTTCCTCCGAATTTCAGGTTCGACTCGATGGTTCCCGAAAACAGCAGGCTTTTTTGTGGGACATATCCGATTTTTTCTCTCAAGTCGGCTTGTTTTACGGTTCTGATGTCACGCTCGTCAACCAAAATTTCTCCTTCGGTCACATCATAAAAACGGGGGATCAAATTGACCAATGTAGATTTTCCGCTACCTGTACTTCCGATCAGTGCGGTGACTTCTCCTTGTTCTGATATAAAATTCACGTCATCCAAAACATTGTCTTTTGCTCCCGGATATTTGAAACTGACGTTCCGAAATTCTATGCCGTTTTTTTGACGGTTGTCGAAAGTCATCGGATGTTCGGGATCTTTCACCGAGATTTCAGCGTCCAGGATTTCTCCGATCCGGTCAGCCGAAACCGACGCCCGCGGCAAGATGATGGATACCATCGACAACATCAGAAACGACGAAATAATTTGCATGGCATATTGAATGAATGCCATGACGTCTCCCACCTGCATCGCATGTTGCTGGATGTTTTTTGCCCCGTACCAAAGTATGGCCACGGTTGTTAAATTCATGATCAACGACATCAATGGCATCATCAACGACATCGTCCGATTGACGAACAGATTGATTCCGGTTAAATCGGTATTGGTTTTGTCGAAGCGTTTTTCTTCGTATTGTTGGCGACCGAATGCCCGGATGACTTGGATGCCGGTCAATGAGCCTCGGGCGACCGAATTGAGTTTGTCGGTCATTTTTTGAATAAGTTTGAATTTAGGAACCGCAATGCCGAACATGGCGATCACCACCATTAATACCGACACAACGGCTACCCCGATGATCCATGTCATGGACGATTCGGTATGCAACACTTTAAACACGCCGCCGATACCCAAAACCGGTGCGTAAATACACATGCGCAGCATAATGACCAATACATTTTGTATTTGTTGAACGTCGTTGGTTGTTCTTGTGATCAGTGTAGCCGTGGGAAAACGGTCAAATTCGGTGTTTGAGAATCCGACGACTTTGGAAAACAATCCCTTTCTCAAATCCCGTCCGACACCGGCGGCCAATCTTGCCGCAATGAAACATACCGCAACCACCGATAACATGCTGATCAGCGCGATAATCATCATGATGCCGCCCGTGCGCAAAATGTATCCGGTTTGAATTTTTTCCGGAGAGATTCCGATGGTTGTATATTCGTTTGAAATAAAATCAATGATTTTGAATCCGATTACGCGATGATCCTGAAAGGATATGTTTCCGATAATCGCTTTTTCGAAACAGGCATTCAGATCGGTTAAAACATCGGCCTTTATATTATCCTGCAATACATAGATGTTTTCTTTTACAAACGTTTCGGAATTGAAAAGATATTTTTGAAGTTTTTCGGGATAACGTTCGTTTTCTTTGACCGGGGTATAATGGGCTGATATCAGACGGATTTCATTTTCATCGAGCATTTTGATCAACTGTCGGAGTTGTTTTTCGCTGATTGCTTCGGGCGCCGCATTTTCTATTCCGCTTTTTTCGATACCCACATTCATGATATGAGACATGTATTCCGGCAAAGACAAATCACAACTCGCCTGCAATCCTAATAAGCAGATAATCACAGCAATTTGGGCAATATACGACTTTAAATATGAAATCAGTTTCAGCATACCATTTTCGAAGTTGCAAATGTAATCAATCAACCGGGTAAATGTTGTATTTACAGTCAATTCTTATGCACAAAAAAGTGGATTATTTGCAGCAATAACATTCATCTGGTCTTAAACTTACCTGATCGTAAATACTTTTGATATCGTCGGCGGTTAATTGATCGAAGTCTTTTTTTCGGGAAATGATCAAAATGCCTGCCATATCCACGGCTCCCGGACTGATGATCAGTTTTTCCGGCTCTTCGGCAAAATATTGTTTCGGACGATGGGATTTCCGCGGAAAAATAATGATCCGGAACCGGTTACCGGAGGAGGATGAAAGAATATTCAGCATCGGCTCTTCCGGATCTTGTCGGGCTAATTCATGATATATTTTTTGGAATGATGATTCGATTTTGCTTTCCCGGTCGCTTTCGATCAAAAAATAAGAACGCAATCGGTCTTGAATCAGAAAACAATTTTCATCAATCGATTTCGCCGTTTTTTTTTTGGTTTCGATTTCTTGTTCGACAGGCATAATGCCTTTCGGTGCCGCCTGAAAATGGAGATGATCCGGCGCGGAAGCTCCACATCGGGGTCCGTTGTAAAAAACGATAAAATCAGGCAACAACCGGCTTATTTTAAGCATTGTTCCGAAATACGGCATGATTTGTTGCGGAATATGCCGGATGTTCGGAATCGTAAAATGAGGTGAAAAAATCGGATACGGATTCACCAACAAATTGAAATCATCGGGCAGGGGCAAAGCCTTTTGTTCGGGAGGCAATTGGTTTGAACAAAGAAAACAAGGCCTTTCCGAAATGCTTTGCCGGTCAATTTTTGCATTCGAAGATGTGGCCCGTGCGGGATTATATTGTACTTTTACCCGGCAATCGCCGAAATCGAATGTTTTTTCTTCGATATGTTGTAATAAGGTATAGTTGGTTGCGACGGTATGCCAGTTTTTTAATTGAAAGTCGAATAATTGAATGGCCTTTTGAGAAATATATTCGAGTAAGAATTGATTGTTGGCCATACTTTTTTGTTTGTAAGTGAGCTGCAAAAATACGTCAAAAATCTATCATTTGTAGGATTTTATTATCTTTGACAGTTGATTTAATGATTGACAAATGAAAAAAGTAGTTTATTAAAAGGCGTGGATAATATTTTTTTATGTGTTTATAAGCGCCATGTATACTTGAAAGGTATGATTATATGGAAATTATACATCTGAAACATGATAAAATTGATTTTTTAAAATATGATTATTGCATTGAAAACTCTTCTCAAGGGACGGTTTATGCAATGTCTTGGTATTTAAATGTTGTCAGCCCAGGTTGGGATGTGTTAATGGCTGATAATTATAGCTATGTAATGCCTATCCCCTTGAAAAAAAAATGTTTTTTCAAATATATTGTACAACCTATGTTTTGTCAACAACTGGGAGTTTTTTCATTGAAACTACTTACTGCAGATATTTTAAGATTATTTATAAGGAATATACCTTATAGATATTATAATTTACAATTTAATACTGGAAATATTTTTGATAATATTGAGAAATATATGAAAAGAAATTATACATTAAATTTGAATGAATCTAATATTAATATAAAAATAAAATATAGCAATAATTGTTTTAGAAACTTAAAAAAAGCAAAGAAGGAATGTTTCATTATTCATAGACAAATGAGTAAAGACGTATATTTGAAAATGATAGTGGATAATGGGGGAAATCGTCCGATTAAGCATTTTATATCGCTATGGAGTAGTCTTATCACCCAAATGGAAAAAAATGCTAAAATAGAGATTTGGGGAGTATCGGATATTGAACAAAATCTCTTTTCTTGTTCCCTTTTTCTTCAATGGAAAAATAAATTTTACTATCTTGTTCCGATATCTACAATTGCCGGAAAACAAAAACAAAGTATGAGTTTTTTATTGGACAGCTTTATTCAAGAGTATGCCCAAACCAATTCAGTTTTAGATTTTGAAGGTTCTTCTATTCCCGGTATTGCCCGTTTTTATGAAGGATTCGGGCCTGAACAAAGTTTTTATCCACAATTAATTAAAGATTGCTTGATTATGAAAATATACGCTTTTTTTCTAAAACATTAAAATATATCCAAATTCAAATAAAATAGCACAAGGGTTGTTTTCAGTTAATTAAAAAATCAACTTATATAAAATATAAACACTGTTAAGTGAAGCAATTGTCCCCATCTCCATCATATATTATTTTTTCTTTATAATCTTCTATTATAAAAGATGAAAAAATATTTGATTCTATTGTTTTATGGAATGCAAAATAAAATGATTGATTTTTCATTTGTGAGGTCAATTTTTCATCTAAAATTGTCAGGTAATTGATTTTGTTACATATAGCAATATATAAAATAATATTACACATATCATAAATGTCGCAACAATTAATGAAGTAATAGAGTATTTTCATTTTTCTATTTATTAATGAATAGATAAAAAAACCGGTCGTTTCTCCATCTTTTAAGATTTTTATTACTCTAAACTTAAAATCTGACACTAAATATGAAAATGGGTAATTAAACTTGTTTGTCTGTTTATTGGTAATCCAAGGATATTGAAAAATCCATGCTAATTCTGTTTTACTTCTTTGAAATAATTCATTAGATTTGATATGATTATTTTCAATATATTTATTACATTCATCATCCAAATTATTTAGTTCGCAATAAAATAAATTATTTTTTTTATAAAATATGGATAATTTAAGTTTTGTATAAAATCCAATAAGTTTACTTAGCATAGGAAGACACCATTTTACTTTTGAGAAAATGACTTTATCTTTTAATATTGACATTAAATCTGGATATAAATAAAATCTTATACCTAATCGTTGCTTAAATAAAAACATTTTTCTTGATTTTAAGAACATTAATTTAGAATTTTCAGCCATGTTTAAGGCCATCATTTTCCCATTCCAATCTTTAAAACTTTCTTTCATTAAGAATTTGGAATATCCTTTTCGTCTATGTTTCAGACTTACCCAATTACCACTATACCAACCAAACTTGATTATTTCGTCATTTTTTGTGTATAGATAATCTGTTAATATAGTTCGAAAAGCAACTAAAACCTCACCTTCGATCAACATATAAAGAACAATATCTTCCGAATCAGCCCTGGGATTTGCTATATAAGATTCTGCTCTCAACGGAGATATGGGTTTTACGGCGAACTTTTTAAATTGTTCACTTTCGGTATATGCTTTGAGATCCTTTAATTTTATTTTTACCAAATCCATTTCAACGTATTTTTTTCAGGATGTAAATGAAATATGCCTTATTTATGCTTTCTTTTGCATCTTTTCCGTATTTTTCCATATCCAAACGTGCAATGTGCCGGCTGTTTTGTGTATATCCAATTCCTGAAATACCGAATGTCAATTGAACTTTTTCATAAATTTGGGAAAATAGAGAATCTTTAATTCCCGCATCTGAAAAAGGAAACGCAAAATAAGAAACCGGCTCGTTAAAATTTTTGCGAACAAAATCGCATGACTCAAAGGTTTGATTAATTTGTTCTTCTTCGGAAAGAAGAGAGTAGTGAGGATGATCCACACTATGTCCTCCGATTGTAAAACCTTTTGATTGCATTTCTTTTAATTCTCCGGTACTTAAGTAAGGTTTGTAACCGGTCAGGAAAGACCGGAAGTCAAGCGACATGACTTCCGCAATATCATCTAAGATATTTTGGTTCAACCGGTTTATTTTCAATAATTCGGATTTTATATCCGGAATGTCGCTTTTTTCGGATCGATCGAGGATTCGTAAGATTGCTTTTTTCTTGTTTTTGGTAATTCCTTTGTCAAGTTTATCCATGATTAAGGCTGCCTTATACCGATAAAACAAATCTTTGTTATCCACGAAACCGCTATTGACAAAAATCGTGGCGGGGATGCCTTTTCGGTAAAGAAATGGAAGAACAGTGTCGTATATTTCTCTCAAGCCGTCGTCAAAAGATAAGTGAAAGTATGGTTTTGAATCTTGATTTTTATTTTTTATTTTTAAGTAAACGTCATGAATACTTAACGGGTGAAAATATTTCAACAGATAATCAATGTCATTCTGGAATTCTTTTACCGTTTTAGGTTTGTATAAGGGGTGAATATGAGGCAGGTAATCATCTGACACCGTATGATAAAAAGGGTGTAGGAAATATTGTTTTGACAATGACAGTAATAGATTGATATTTAATCTATTGGATATTATCGGAATGATTTTGTGTTTGATAAAATTCATCTGATTATTTATGTATGCAAAAATTTTAACAAAGATAAATGATTCAGCGGTACGATACCTGATAAAAAAGGTAAAAATCGCCGGATAGCATTTTCCGGGAAAAATAACGGATTCTTCTTTAAAAGTGAAAAATGAATTGAAACTTATTGTATTTTTGCTCGTCATTAACAAGTAGGTATGTATCAGACGGCATTTAAAAATAATATTCTTCCGTTAAAAGATAAATTTTTTCGTTTCGCATTACGTATCGTACCAAACGTAAACGAGGCGGAAGATATTGTTCAGGATGCCATGTTGAAGATATGGAATAAACGGGAGGAATGGGCCGGCATTGAAAATATGGAAGCTTATTGTTACCGGGTGGTGAAGAATTTGATATGGGATCGGATTCAAAGCAAAGATTACCAAAACGAAACGTATGAAGTTCAATTACATGACGGTTTGGAGGCGCAAAATCCTTATACCCGGATGGTTGAAGATGAACAAGTGCATCTTATCCATAGGCTGATCGAAAAATTGCCTGCCGCCCAAAAGGCAACCATGCAACTGAGGGATATTGAAGGATTGCCTTATGCGGAAATTGCCGAAATATTAAATATTAGTGAATCTCAAGTGAAAAATAATTTATTCAGAGGACGAAAAAAAATAAAACAACTTTTTGAAAAAATAGACAACTATGAACGCCCGTGAAATCGACATATTAGTAGAGAAATACTGGGATTGCGACACCTCTCGGGAAGAAGAATGCCTTTTAAAAGAGTTTTTCTCTCAAACAGAGGAGATTCCCGATCATCTTATACCGCTTAAAAGTATTTTTGTTTATCAAAAAGCACAATTTGATGTTTGCTTGAATGAAGCTTTTGATAAAAAAATACTTTCTCTTATTTCTCAAGAAGAGGGAAAAGCAAAAAAAGAAGTATCTTTATCACAAGTCATGAAAATTGCCGCGGTTGCTCTTTTATGTGTAATCGTAGGTGCCGTAACGGTTTATCTTTCGGCACATAAAAATACAACCACATATTCAGATACTTATAAAAATCCGCAAGAAGCCATGTTCGTTATCCGGCACGCTGTTTCCGCAGTCGGCAATAATTTGCAGGAGGGCCGTCAAGAAAGTGTCAATGCCATTTCAACATTGAATAAGTTTAACGAATATATTCAAATATCACCAAAAGCCAATATAAAATAACAAATGAAAAAATTGAACTTTTTTACCTTATTTTTTGTTTTCAGTACAGTTTTTTTTTCTTCTCATGCTCAAGATTTTGCAGGGAATTTTTTGGAAGTCAACAAAAATAAACAAGCCGACTTTTCGGTTGTGAATGTTACTTCGGCCATGCTTAAAATGATTGCCGGGAATATGGATTCGGATCCGGAAGTGAAGACCATGATTCAAAATATCAAAGGAATCCGTCGCATTACCGCCGTTAATAACAGCAAGAATTATTATAGTTCGGCCAAGAACTCGTTGGCGGGACAATATGAAGAGTTGGTTTCTGTGGATAACTCGGAAAAAAATGTCCGGATATTTATCAAGGGCGCTCAAAACAACATCGTATCGGAAGTGGTGATGTTAATGCTGGAAAATAATATATTTACACTGATTGATATTGCCGGAAAGATCGATTTGAATCAATTGTCGAAGCTTTCCACGATAATATCGGACATGTAATGGATTTTTATCAAAATATAAACATACATTTTCTTTTGAATTAAACGAACAAGACCGGCGGAACGTGATGTTTATCCGGTCTTGTTTCATATTTTTTGTTGCAATCCGTTTAATTCGTTTTCGATGTTCAAATTCGGAAAAGCAGCCTTCAAACGTATCAATGCGTCCGTATTTTTCCGGATGAACAGTTTATATTGTTCAGATTCAGCGTTGAACGGAACATGATTCAGCGCTTTTCTTATTTTAGTCCATTGTTCAATAAATTCTTTGGCTTCGGACGACAACAAACTTTCGAAAAAACGGTCTCGAATATAAGAAACGGCAACATCCGAAATATGGTTCATGTCTTCGGCGTAAAAACGGTAATCCCTCAGTTCATCCATGACGATTTCGTAAGACGGAAAATAATGAACATTTTCATACGCATGCTGCAAAGTATCGACAGCCAGCAATAAAGTCGATTTACTCAATTGATTTTCATGCGCTCCGTCTTTCCAGTGTCGGATGGGACTTACCGTAAAAATGATATTCATTTCCGGATGGTTGTTTTTCAAGCGGCCGATCAATTCCCGGTAAGCATTTTCTATGTCGTTGATGTTTAACCGGGTTCTTTCAAACCGGTTATCGGGTAATTTATGGCAATTGGCCGCGATTTTTCCTGATTCTTTCAGTCGATAGACATAGGCTGTACCGAAAGTGATGATCAGAAAGCGGGCTTTTTTCAAATATTCACGGGCATTTTGTAACGCACCGTTGATATTGTTCAGGCAGGTTTCCCGGTCAGGCGACGAAAATTTACCGTGATGACTGAAACTGTGATATAATCCTTCATAAAAAATCAAGTCTTCACCGGTATAAATTTTTTCGTCGAGAAGATTATCCAACGAAGATTTAATCGACATCGGATTATATAAAATTCCGAACGGATTCACGCAAGCATCGAACTTGTTTTCCAACAGTTTCTGTCCGATATTTTCCGCAAAACACGAACCGAAAACCAACAAAGCATCCGAATAGGATATCGATATCGGATAATCCGGTATTTTTACGATGGTTCTGAAATACACTGTTCTATTTATAATTTTAAATTCAGTTAATCAGTCATTTAACAGCATTTCTTTGTCGAATCCTAACGGGAGGATGTCTTTGACACTGTCGATCATATAAATTTCTTCTTCTCCGAACAAATAAATTTTAATCGGTTTCTTAAACCTGTTTTCGGTTTCCAGCAATACTTGCCGGCATCCTCCGCACGGAGGTGTCGGATAACTCAAAAAAACACCGTTTTGTTGAACGGCAATACCCATTGCAATAACAGGAACATCGGGTCGGTTTGCATTCGCATACATCATCGTGACTCGTTCGGCACATAAGCCCGAAGGATAGGCTGCATTTTCCTGATTGTTGCCGGTAAAAAATTCTCCTGTTTCCAGCATGACCGCACATCCCACATTAAAGCCGGAATAAGGTGAGTAGGCTTTTTCAGAGGCCTCTTTTGCCGCAAAAATGATTTTTTTTTCGATATGATTTAAATCATTTATATGATAAACCGTTACCTTTGTGACAATTTCAAAAGTTTTCATAATAATATCACTTTAAATTTTTAAATTAAGGTATACAAATGTATAACAAAAACGGCATTTTTTACTTTTTACTTTTTATTTTTTTATGGTTATCAACTCAGGCATTTTCTCAACATCAAAGTAAAGCATGCGAAACATATATCGAGAACCACAAATACCTTGCGATCTTTCACATGTTGAAATATAAGATACCGGCAAGCATTACTTTGGCGCAGGGATTACTGGAAACGAGTGCGGGAATGAGTAAACTGGCCACCAAAGGAAATAACTATTTCGGTATCAAGTGTCATAAAGATTGGAAGGGTGATTCTATGTCTTTTACGGATGATGCTCCGAACGAATGTTTCAGAAAATATAATACCGTTGAAGATTCATACTACGATCATTCTATTTTTTTGACGAAAAGAGGGCGATATGCTTTTTTATTTAACCTGGAAATAACCGATTACAAAGGGTGGGCGAAAGGTCTTCAAGAAGCCGGTTACGCAACCGACAAGGGATATGCCAACAAGTTGATCAAATTTATAGAGGATTACGACTTGTATCAGTACGACGATAAAAATTATCTTGCTTCAAACAGCGAAACGGAAAAAGAAAATAAAAAGGAAAAAAAGAAAGAAAAAGAAAATAAACCGACTGTTGTGAAGAAGCCCGGGCGAACATTTTCCTACAATATTTTTAAAACTCCCTCAGGATTGCTGTATGTGGAAGCAAAAGCGGGCGACAGTTATGAAACCGTTGCAGATGCTTTGGGATTTAAGGATAAAGATTTGGTCAAATACAATGATGCTCCGAAGAATATTTATTTTCCTTTGAACAAGGGGGATGTCGTTTATCTGGAAAAGAAAAAGAAAAAGGCCGAAATACCCTGTTATTACCACATTGTGGTTCCCGGTGAATCGATGTACAGCATTGCCCAACTTTATGGTATCCGGTTGAAAAATCTTTACAAAATGAATAAAAAAAACGGCGATTACATCCCCGAAGATGGTGATCAACTGAAAGTGAGATAATTTATTATCCGGATTTTCGTGATTCGATAATTGTATTTTGGATTTGTTAAAATGTGGAATTTCAAAATATTGAATTACATTTGTATCCGAATATGCAAACGGGCATAAAAAACACTCTTCGTACTGTCGTCGGATTGCATTTTGACCTACAAATGGATAGTAAACGTATAATTTAAAATGTATTTTCGGTATCGATGGAAAATAAAATTGATTTTGGCAAACCTGAAAAATATCAATTGATCATTTGGTTACGACAGCCGAATGAAGCGTCGTTTTATGTTTATTCGAAAGAGTCTCCCGATACCGGTTATTACGAAGAGTTGAGTTTGTCCTCGACTTCTTTGTTTACCGAAAGTCTGAAAGAGGCTGTTTTCAACAACAAATATCTGATACTCGGTTACGAAAATACGAATATTTTGTTGGCGTCCGGTTTTTATACATTTGTACCGGAAGATATTTACCGGGCCAATGAAGACGAAAAGGATTCTTTTTTCCGGTTTAATTTCGAAAACATCGATCATAAAAAAATTCTGTCCGACGAAGTTAAAATATGTAATATCATCAATCTTTTCGAAATTGAAAAAACTCTTTACGATTTTTTACAGCGGACGTTTCCGTATGCGCGGTATACCCATTACATCACTCCGTTGCTGCGATATTTTTCGAAACAACGGATCATCGGGGAATCGGGCCGTGTTTTTATCCGGATTTCCGACCGGGATTTAAGTGTATTCTGTTTCCGTTTCGACCGGATCGAAGCCGTCAATACGTTTCTGTGCAACGATGTGAATGATGCTGCTTATTTTATTCTTACGCTGTGGGAGAAACTGCGATTCGATCGTTTGCTCGACGGATTACATGTGGCGGGAACTTCCGACAAAAAATCGGAATTGATCACCATTCTTTCGCGTTTCATCGAAAACGTGATTCCCGTAAGTAATCCTTTCCCGGGAAAAAATCCGACGGAAATTCCTTTTGACATTCAGGCGTATTTAGACGACAATTAAGCGGAACATGAGAATCATCAGCGGAATATACGGAAGACGAAGATTCGACCTCCCCAAAAATTTTAAAGCCCGCCCTACCACCGATTTTGCCAAAGAAAACGTGTTTAATGTATTAAATAATCTGTTGGATTGGGAAAAACCGATGACAGCGCTCGACTTGTTTTCCGGAACGGGAAGCATCGGGTTTGAATTGTTGTCGCGCGGATGCAAAAAAGTGGTTTGCGTGGAAAAAGATGCCGTTCATCATGCATTCATCCAAAAAACGGCCAAGGAATTAAAAACAGAAGACCTTATCGCTGTGAGAGGTGATGTGTTTACCTATATATCGAATACGCCTTTCCGGTTTAACATTATTTTTGCCGATCCGCCATACTCCCTTCCCGAAATTCCGGCTATTCCCGATCTGATTTTTTCCGGAAATCTTTTGGAAGAAGGAGGGTTGTTTATTCTGGAACACTCTTCGAATCATTCTTTTAAAGAACATCCGCGTTTTTTGCAACAACGGGTTTACGGCAGCGTGAATTTTTCGTTGTTCGAGTAACCGGAGTTGAATGCGTTTCAAGGTTTTCTATCAAAGTATCAATTAAGATTTTTTAAGTACAGAAAAAGAGTATTTTATCTATTTTTTTGACAAAAAAAGTATATTTTTGTCGCGAATAAAAACAGATTTCCGGATTTTAAAAAAAGAAAGAGAATCATCGTGTCATAAGCAGACCGATTTGAAAAACAGATTATTTGGCAAATGAAAAAAATGAATAGTTTCGACTTGGTCTCCGGCGAAAGCAACCGACACGTTGGGTGGGCGGTTTGCTGCAACTCCCGCATAAGTGGGGGGGGGGTAAGTCTCTTATTTTCAGTGAGTTAGAAGGTTTTAAAATAGATATATTTCATACAGCCGTATCGGATTAGGTTCCGGTGCGGCTTTTTTAGTGTGCCGGCTGTATTTTTTAATTTGTAAATATTGTTTTTGCATTAACTTTTGATTGATTATTAATAAACATGAAAAAACCGACATTATCCACCATTCGGGTGCAATTGTTTCTGCTTGCACTCTTTCTGCTGTCCGGCCCGGCCCGCAGTCAGAATATCGTATTAAATGTTGCGGGAAAAGTGTTTGTAAACGGGCAGCCGGTAAAAAAAGGCGACAATTTAAAGGATAATTTGAAAATAGCTTTCGGCGATCGGGATGCCGGACTGAAAGTGCTTTCACCGACAGGTGTCTGCGTAATCAGATACAAAAACGGCGAAGAGAAAAACGCTTCAGAATTATCGGAATTAATAAAATCCGATATCCGGAAAAATTCCGCGGCAACGTCTGATACACGGGCTTGGACAGTCAATCCCGGGAAGAAAGAGCAGGTGAAGGAGGTGGATATGCTGTGTACAACATTAAACGTTACGCCCGATAATGTGGACGAAATGTTCGGTCAATACATTACGGCTTATTGCGTGTCGGAATTTGAAACGCCCTGTTGGCAGGATATTGCACTGTTCCTGCAAACGAAATACGGGTTCAACCCTCCCCGATTCACCGGCGAACTGATGACAGAGGAGCAATATCAAAGCATTCCTCTTGTTCCCAAAGTCCGCTCGTTAACGCCGCTGCCCCCGTCAGTCTCCTTAAAAAAATACTGTCCCGTCCCGGGCAATCAGGGCCGGTACGGCACCTGCTCCGGTTGGGCGAGCGCTTATGCCGCCAGAACGATCAGTTGGGCGGTTAAAAACAATCTGACGGATGTACTCGACATTACCAATCAATCTTTTTCTCCCTCTTTTGTGTATACGCAGGTCAAAGACAGCAATGACGTCGATTGTCAGAGCGGCACCTATCTCAACCGGTGCGTGGGAGTGCTGAAAGAAAAGGGCGCCGTTTTCCAGACCGATTTACCGTTGCCTTTCCAGTGCAATCCGGATATCACTCCGTTTTTTCAGGAAGCAAAGGCATACGTCATCAAAGACTATCAACGACTGACGGGATACGCGGGCATACAAAGTGAAGAAGATTTTGATAATATAAAAAAGGCTTTGGCCGATAATAAACCGGTAATCGGCAGCATAAAATGCGACCGGTCATTTGTGAATGCATGGGGCAGCAAGGTGTGGAGCGGAGCTTTTAACGATCCGCAGGAATGTCACGCCGTTTGCCTGACGGGTTATGACGACAACTTTGACAACGGCGACGGTACGTTAGGCGCCGTGGAATTGATGAACAGTTGGGGAACTGTGTGGGGAGACGGCGGCTTTATCCGGGTAAAATACCAAGACCTTACGAAAATACTGAACTATGCCATTTCGTTGTACGACGATGTTCTTCCCGTTCCGCCGCCCGAGCCGCCCAAGCCGCTGCCTGTTCCGCCTTCGCCGCCCGATACGTTGAAGCGGATGGAAGGTTCGTTCACGTTGCTTCTGGGCGACGGGACGTCCATGCCGTTAGAAGGCGATGAAACGGCTTTCCGCAATTTAAAATTGGTAACCGTCGAAAAAATGACCTACAATATTTTAAATGCCTATCCCGGAGGAACCATGTTCCGCATAAACTTTACCAGTTCGCAGCCGGCTTATGTTTACGTCATTTCGACCGATTCGAAACGCAGTCCGTTGGCGCAACTTTTTCCCGACCCGGAGCGGAATATCTCTGCATTGCTCGATTTTAAATCCGAAGTATCTGTATCCATTCCGGATGACATGCAATACATTCAATTGGACGAAACGCCGGGCGAAGATTATCTGTGCGTCATTTATTCAAAAGAAGAATTGAATATGGGAGCCGTCAAAGATTCGTTGCAAAACAATGCCGATAAAAGTTTCGTAAAAATTGTAAAAGAAACCTTAGCCGATAAAATCGTGGATGATGATGAAGTGGCGTTCGAAAAGAATGTCATTGCCTTTAAAGCGGCCTCTGCAAAACATACGGCAGTTCCTGTTTTTATAAAAATAAAGCACCGATAGTGATGAAAAAAACAGTTCTTTTTATAATCCTGTCATTTTTCATGAGTTTGTCTTTTGCTCAACAAACACGTAATCTGAAATTGGTAAAAGCGCCGACGGGAAGTTCTGGCGGTCAAAAGCGTAAAGCTGTTGTTATCGGTATGAGCAATTATGGCGGGAACAAAAGTTTGAATAATACACTAAACGATGCGGACGATATGGCGGATGTGTTTACCCGGCTTGGTTTTCAGGTAACGCTCCTTAAAAATAATGACTTGAGGAGTTTAAGAACCAATTTAACCGATTGGTACAATACAATTGAACGAAACGATATGGCTGTTTTCTATTTTGCAGGTCATGGAGTGGAAGTAAACGGCATCAATTATTTAATCCCTGTAGATGCTGAACTGAATTCGGAAGCCGATATCCGGTACGAAGCTTTATCTGTCAATCAAGTGCTGGATAATATGGATTTGAAGCAGGTTCATTTTAAGTTGCTGATTTTAGATGCCTGTCGTGACAATCCGTGGACGAGAGGCTGGAGCCGGAGCAGCAGCGAAAAAGGTCTGGCTCAAATGAGCGCGCCCAAAGGTACACTCATTGCGTTTGCAGCGGCACCGGGCGCTACAGCGCAGGATGGCGGAGTTTATAATTTACGCAATGGTGTATTTACTCATTTTTTAAAAGAAGAAATTTTAAGAGAAGGCGCTTCCATAGATAATATATTGAACAGGGTAGCGGGTAATGTTTCCAATCTTACCAATGACCGTCAATTGCCCTACAAGACGGGTATTCTGACAGAAGATTTTTACTTTATCCCGCCGGGTAACGACAGCCCCGGTCCGTTTCCGTTTCCGTCGCCTGCCGTTGATGTAGCGGGGGTGTTAAAAATAAGTTCTGTGCCGGAACAGGAAGCCGTTGTGATTATTGACGGAATAGGGCAACCGGAAAAAACACCGGCTTCGTTTCAATTAAGCGAAGGTTCCCATCGTGTCGTTGTAAGCAAAGAGTTTTATCTGGAAGCACACCGGGAGGTTAAAATAACGAAGGGACAAACTACCGAAATAAAATTATCTCTTACGCCAAATTATGCAAACATCAATATCCGCTCGGACGATGACGGGGAAATATGGATTGACGGAGAGTTGAAAGCAACCGGCAACTGGCAGGGAAAACTCGAAGCCGGGTTGCATGCGCTTGCAGTCGAAAAAGAATCGCACCGGCCTTATAAAAACAGTATTGATGTAAAGCCGGGAAATGACCGGAAATTGAAAATACCGGCGCTCAAGCCGGTTTACGGAAAATTGAATATCGCTTCCACCGGCAACATCAAAACAACAGTGTATGTGGATGGCGTGAAACGAAGCAAAGGAATTCCCTGTGTCTTAAAGGATGTACTTACGGGGGAAAGACAAATCCGGCTGGTATCCGGAAAGAGCGATTACCAAGCCTACGAAACCGTAGTGGATATCAGCGAAGGAAAAATTACCGATTTGAATGTTGTATTGGCAAAAGCCGACGAAGAAAAACCGCTTGATGCCGGTATTACAATCGGAAAGGAACTGAATTTTGTAGTCAAAGGTGCAGAAAAGAAAAAAAAGTCTTCGGTAAAACTATACTTGGACAATCAATGGATCGGCGAGACTGATTCCGGCAAAAGATTTCCACTCAAATACACGGATCCCCGGCCGGGTACACATGAATTACGTGTAGTATGGGCTAAATACGAATGGAAGGGTAAAATTAATACGGCTATACAAACAAACTTTAAAGTGGATCTTAACAATGGGAAAATTACCGATTTGGATGCCGTATCGGCGGAAGCCGACGAAAAAAAAACGTTTGATGCCAGCATCACAACCGGAAGGGAACTGAATTTTGTATTTAAAGGCATAGAAGAGTACCCCAATTCTTCGGTAAAACTATACTTGGACAATCAATGGATCGGCGAGACTGATTCCGACAAAGGATTTCAACTCAAATACTCGGATCTGAAGCCGGGTAAGCGAGGCTGGCGCGTAGTATGGGCAAATCACGAATGGAAGGGCAAAATCAATACAGCTGAAAAAAAAGACTTTAAATTCGAGTACAAGAAAAAAAAGACCGGATTCGGATACGAAGAATTCCGTTTTGAATTAGTGAAGTGATTGACGACCTATTTGATTTAGTAATATAATTTTTAAAAACATGAAAAAAATAATATTTATAGCTTTTACTTTATGGATAATCGAATCGAACAGTACAAACGCTCAAGTAGTGTGGGGTTTAAGAGCCAGAGTATCTCGTCCAATGATGAATATGAACAATAGTGAAGGTGTAAGTTTTGATGGTCGATTCGGCTTGGAAATCGGCCCTATTTTGTACTGTTCGCTGAAGAATAATTTTTATATCAACTCGGGTCTCATGTTTAGCATGAATAGATTCAAATGTTCCTACAAATATTACTATTACAACGACTATTATAGGATAAATGATGATGAAATCGATCTACATTATCTTGAAATTCCTCTGTATATAGGATATAGTATTCCTATTGGAACCCTTCATACTTATGTACAGGTCGGCCCTTATATTGGATTTAAATTACTCGCAAGTAAAACATGGAATGATGGTGGTTATAATAAGAAGACTTTTAACGATATTACCAACCTTCTCAATGCCGGTTTGGGCACTATGTATGGCATTAATATCAACCGGTTTAAAATAGAAGTGGGATATCAATACGGGCTTACCCGCATTACAAAAAATGATGATGAATATAATCGTGTTAAACTATCTTCCTTGTTTTTGGGAGTAAATTACGTGTTTTAGATTTTTGGATATCGCCTGATAAATTGTAGGCAGCATACATCGGAACATGTCCCGTCAGGGACAACATATTGGTAGAAAGAAAAGATCGTCTCCTCCGGCCAAAGTCTCGTAGAGACAAAATAAAGATAGAAATATTAAAAATAAATTTAACATTGAATTTGACAAGAGATATATTTTAAAAGAACCCGAAATAATATATTATCCATGACGGGATATTTGGAATAGACTAAAATGTTAATTCTTTTATATACAAATAAATACAATTCAACCAATTTTTATTGTATCTTATTTGCCGATGTATTAGAAAGAAGTATGAAATAGTAATAAATAATAAGTTAAAATACAGATAGTTAGTGGAAAAATATATCTTTTTATAATCTTGTCGCTTTTTGCGGGTTTGTCTTTTGCTCAACAAACACGGAATTTGATATTGGTAAAAGCTCCCACCGAAAAACCGATCGATCAAATGCGCAAAGTCATTGTTATCGGTATGAGCAAATACGGAGCAGGCAAAAGTTTGAATAATACCTTCAATGATGCAGAACAACATGCTCGCCACAGCAGAGAACATTTTCCAAACCGTGTGCGTAAACGCATGGATGCAAACGTTTAAGCACTGCGTACTTTTTCAACTACACAACTTTGGGGTCGATTCTAAAATCATGTTAATTGTTGTTTAATATCTATATTATTACTACTTTTGCCCCGTTTTTTTAAATAAGTGCAACATGACTCCGGACACAGAAATACTGCAAAACTTCACCCGAACCCTTTCGACGGCGGAAATATCATCTTTCAGACAAATCGGACTTGTTTGATCAACAATCGGGGAAAAAGAAATCCGGTCGTTCGAAAAAAAGATTCGTAAGGCCGGAAAAATAATCCTTATTTCCCTGACGTTGTCGGTCGAAACAGCATGCATATATGAATTATAATAAACTATTTCTCATCGGTATTTTTTCGGGGTTGTCGATTTTTTCGATCTGCGCTCAACCGATCAAATGTTTGAGCGTAAACGAATTGTTTGACATCGGAATCGAAAACAGCCTGTACATACAGGCTTCCCGCATGAATGTCGATATTGCGGCCGATAAAGAAGAGTCGTCCAAAATGGTGCAATTTCCCGATGTTTCGGTTTCCGCGGTCGGAGGATACCTCGGACAACCGACTATTTTCACCCGGGGGTTATCCGGCACTGTCCATCCCGATTTCCCGAAATGGTTGCAAGAGTACAGCGTGACTGTGACGCAACCTTTATACACGGGCGGAAAAATCAAACACAATATCGAAAAATCGGCATTGGAAAAACAAATTGCCGGGTTGAATCTGGAAAAAGACAAAGCTGACGTAAAATTGTCGTTGATGTCCAAATATTTGGATTTATTTCGTCTGTATAAACAAAAAGAAGTGTTGATGCATCATATCAACGATGCCGAACAACGATTGCACGACATCCGTAAGATGAAAGACGAAGGGATGTTGACTTTAAACGACGTGCTCAGAAGCGAAATCCAGCTTACCAATTATCAATTGGCGATTCGGGAAACCGACGACGATATTTCCATTGCTTCCCGACAATTGGATGTTGCTTTGGGGTTGGACGAAGATTTATTGTTGATGCCTGACACTACGCTATTGGAAGAAGCGTATCCGATACTTTCGTATGAAGAATATGTTGCACGGGCATACCGGTTGTATCCCGAATTAAGAATTGCGCAGTCGGAAATCGATTTGGCAAAAAAAAATGTTCAATTGTTGAAAGGCGATTACCTGCCTTCTGTTTTCCTTCAAGCGGGAAATACGCTGGAACGTCCTATTACCAATGTGGATCCCCCGTTGGATATGTTTTTGAATTCCTGGAATATTTCATTGGTATTTTCGTATAAATTTTCTTCTTTTTACAAAAACAGACCTAATGTCAGTGCGGCCAAACGGGCGGTCTTAATGCATAAAACCATGGAAGAAAAGCAATTGCAGGATATCCGGGTGAATATGAAAGCGGCGTTTGTCAAACACCGGGAAGCATTGGATCGTATTGAATTGTTGACCGGGTCGGTCAGGCAGGCCAACGAAAACTTTCGCATCGTTCAAAACCGGTATTTCAATCAATTGGCTGTATTGACCGATTTGCTGGATGCCGGCAACGTGAAATTGGATGCCGAATTGCAACTGACGGCCGCAAAAGCCGGCGCCGTTTATACGTATTATCAATTGTTGAGATTGAGCGGAGGATTATAAATTTATTTTGTATGAGTGCAACAATACCCGATAAACCGGTACATTACAACGAAAAAGAGGAAAAAAGAAAAAGTCTTAAAAGAAGGAAGAAAAGGAATATCGTCATCAACACGATCTGTATTTTACTGATTATCGGTGGATTTGTATGGATGTCCCGCTTCTTTTGGCGTTATTCCCGATATGAAATCACCAATGATGCGTTAATCGACGAATATATTGTTCCTGTTAATGTACGGATTTCGGGATATATTAAATCCGTTCGGTTTACCGAACATCAAAAAGTGAAAGCTGGCGATACATTGGTCATTCTTGACAATCGTGAGTTTCAGATCAAAGTTATGGATGCCGAAGCGGCTTTGGCTGAAGCCAACGCAGCGGCGGCGGCGGTATCTTCCGGCATCAATACTTCGGTCAGCAACATCGCTGTTTCCGATGCCAATATTGTCGAAGCGCAAACTCGTTTGTGGAAGGCGGAACAGGATTACAACCGGTATAAAAACTTGTTGGACGAAGAATCGGTTTCCCGACAGCAATATGAACAGGCGAAAACGGAATATGAAGCATTGAAGGCCCGTTACAATGCGTTGTTGAAACAAGGGGAATCAGTTAAATCGGCTTCTTCGGAAGTCAGCAAAAAAGCCGGAAGCGCCGAGGCCAATATTTTACGGAGAAAAGCCGACCTGGAAATGGCAAGATTGAATTTGTCGTATACGGTGATTACTGCTCCGTATGACGGGTACATGGGCCGGCGAAGCATTGAAGAAGGGCAATTCGTCGCAGCCGGACAAACATTGACCAACATTGTCAATGATGTCCGGAAGTGGGTAACCGCCAATTATAAGGAAACTCAAATCGCCAATATTTATATCGGTCAGGAGGTCAACATCAAGGTAGATGCGATCGACGACAAATTATTCAAAGGAACGGTTACGGCCATATCCGAAGCGACCGGTTCCAAATATTCGTTGGTACCCACCGATAATTCCGCCGGAAATTTCGTGAAAATACAACAACGCATTCCCGTTCGCATTGATTTTACGGATTTATCTCCCGAAGATGCGCAACGCCTTCGTGCCGGCATGATGGCAGTGACAGAAGCGAAAATTAAAAAATAAGTTATGAGCTGCAAATTATCGGATAGTGTGAGTACACGACAGCATTTAACTTGTAACCCGTAACGAAAAATGGCAAGTCAGAAAAAAGTTCCCTTTCGGAAATGGGTTCCGGTTTGGCTTCAAGTCGTAGCGGCGTTGGCCATTCTCATCCCCACGATGCTCATCAACGGAGCTTATACGGGAAGCAGTGTCGATATATCGAGTTTTCTGGGGGTATTGACCGAAGACATCAACATGGCGTACTACGCCGCTTCGGCCGGTATGGCTGCCGCTTATCCGTTGATTGTAAAAATACGTCCGATTGCCACCACCAAAACCATTTTGCTTTGCGATTTAATTCTTCAGGTTTTTCTCAGCCTCTTGTGTGCGACAACGAGTCATATCGAAGTGATTACCGGTTGCAGTTTTTTCATCGGATTTTTGAAGGCTTTCACCATGTTGGAAATCATGACGATTTTAATGCCTATTTTCAGCCCGAATAATCAGCGAAGCAAATTTTATGCTTTTTTCTATCCCATCAGTTTGGGAACGGGACAAATTTCGCTGGCATTGACTTCGAATCTGGCTTATCTTTACCAATGGCAGTACATGTATTATTTGATGGTCGGGATGCTGTTGTCTGCTATTTTATTCGTCCTGATCTGTTTCCGGTACGGACGTCGTCCGATCCGTATTCCCGTAAAAGAAATCGATTGGGGAAGCGTTTCGCTGATCACGATATTTTTCTTGTCGACGATTTATGTGTTCACCTATGGAAAAACCAATGATTGGTTTGCCTCTCCACCCATTATTGTGGGATGCATACTGATTTTTTTGTCGGTGATCTTGTTTGTCAAACGACAGTTGACTTCCGAATCGCCCTATGTGAATTTGAGTGTTCTGACCAACAAAAATTCTTTGACGGGGTATTTCTTCATGTTTATCACGATGTTTTTTTCCGCTTCGAGCAGTTTGATTTCTTCTTATGAAAACACCGTTTTACGGTTAGACAGTGTTTATACCAATCGTATCTATATTTGGATGTTGCCCGGGTTTATCATCGGGGCGGTCATCAGTTGGTATTGGTTTGAAAAGCGGCTGAGAATGAGATGGATCGTATCGTTGGGATTTTTATGTTATACTTTGTCCTTGTCACTCCTGTATTTTCAGATTCATCCTTACGGACTGTACGAAGATCTTTACATGCCCATAGTTTTGCGGGGAATCGCCATGATGGTTTTGTTTATTGCCTTCGGGGTATATATGATTGAAGGACTTCCCCGTTCCAAATATATTTATAATGCTTTTTTTATGATTTCGACACGGTCGGTATTGGCTCCGACAATATGTGCATCGATTTTCTCCAATTGGCTGTATTTTTTGCAGCAAAAGAATTTGATGGTATTGTCGGAAGGATTGGATATGCAAAATCCGACGGCATATACTCGTTATATGTCTTCATTGCGAAGCGCGATCAGTCAGGGGATGAGTATGTACGATGCTCAACAAACGGCTACGACAAACATTTACAATGCCGTACAATTACAATCGTTCACCCTCTCCATCAAAACCATCCTGGGATATTGCCTGATCGCCTGCATCGTTCTGACCATTGTCACCGCATTTGTTCCTTTCTACAAAGTGGGAGGGGTGAAGGAAGCCGTAACCGGCACCGACATGGTATAACAGTGGAAGGCGGACACTGATTCACAATGGTGTAAATCTTTAAAATGGTTATATATTACACATGAAATTAGAAACCCAAAAGATTCAATCACAATTGTTATCGGTGATTACATCAAAAAAACCGCTTGTAAGATGTTCATTTACAAGCGGTTTCTATTATCCATTGTGTCCCCGCAGGGACTCGAACCCTGGACCCAATGATTAAGAGTCATTTGCTCTACCAACTGAGCTACGAAGACTTTCCTTATTATTTTGGAGTTGCAAAAGTAGGATTTTTTATTCTTCTTGCAAAAGATAAAGGCTGTTTTTTTGATAAAATGTCCATGATGTAAAGGCATTACCAAACAAGATGGATCTCATGGACATTCCATGTGATCATAGTTAAAAAAATAAAAAATGAACACAGGAAATAAATCGCAAAAAAGAAGCGGAATGCGACAAATTGTTTGTATTTTTGCAAAGGTTTAGTCTAAATGTTTGAAAAATTCTGATTATTATTTCAAAATGACAAAACAAATACCATTTGAACTGAATATTGCGATCATATGTTTTTACGAAACGTACTGCATCTCATTAAAAAGATAAAACTTACTTATGCATTTGGAGAAAAAAGCACAACTGATACTTGATGACGGATCGATTTTTGAAGGTATTTCTTTCGGATATGAACATCCGGCGGCCGGTGAAATTGTTTTCAATACAGCCATGGTCGGTTATCCCGAAAGTTTGACCGATCCTTCTTACAAAGGTCAGATCTTGGTGGTAACGTATCCTTTGGTCGGAAATTATGGCGTTCCGGCAAATAAAATCATTCACGGGCTTTCCGAATTTTACGAATCGGAACACATTCAAACCACGGCGTTGATCATTTCCGATTATTCTAAGCAATACAGCCATTGGAACGCGGATAAAAGCTTGAGCGACTGGTTGAAGGAAGAAAAGGTTCCCGGATTGTTCGGAATTGATACGAGGGCGTTGACCAAACTGATCCGGGAAAAAGGTTCGATGAAAGCGAAAATTGTTTTCGATTCGGAACATGACATCGACTTCATCGATCCCGGAAAAGAAAATCAGGTGGATAAAGTCAGTTGCAAAGAAGTGATCACCTACGCCTACGGAAACGGCCGTAAAAAAGTGGTGCTGGTCGATTGCGGCGTGAAGCACAACATCATCCGTTGTTTGTTGCGGCGGGATGTGATGATTTACCGGGTTCCCTGGAATTATGATTTTTTAACCATCGATTATGACGGACTTTTTATCTCCAACGGCCCGGGCGATCCGAATTTTTGTGAAATCACTGTTCAAAACATTCGCAAAGCCATGGAAACGGGTAAGCCGATATGCGGTATTTGCATGGGAAACCAACTGTTGGCAAAGGCTGCCGGCGCTCAAACGTACAAACTTAAATACGGACACCGCAGTCATAATCAACCGGTGCGGATGAACGGCTCGAACAAATGTTTCATCACGGCTCAAAATCATGGTTATGCCGTTGACGAAAGCGGATTGGACAACGATTGGGAACCGTTTTTCACCAATATGAATGACCACACCAATGAAGGAATCCGGCACAAAAGCAAACCGTTTTTCTCGGCTCAATTTCATCCCGAAGCATCAAGCGGCCCGACCGACACCGATTTCCTTTTCGATTTGTTCATTTCAGAGTTATAAATTGTAATCTCAATATCTTTTATAACTATTTAAAAATAAGTACATGGCAGAATTTAATATATCCTATTTTAAACGTGAAGAAGCTAAGACACAAAGTCACAAAGAATTTAAACTACATGTCTTTGCGCCTTTATGCCTTAGCGTTTAAAATATAAACCGTTTTTTACGACATACTTATGGCTAAAAATTTCGACATAAAAAAAGTACTGATCTTAGGTTCCGGCGCTTTGAAAATAGGGGAAGCTGGCGAATTTGATTATTCGGGTTCTCAAGCGCTCAAAGCCTTGAAAGAAGAAGGAATTTATACTATTTTGATCAATCCCAATATTGCCACCATCCAAACCTCGGAAGGTATTGCCGATAAAATTTATTTTTTGCCGATCACGCCGTTTTTCGTGGAAAAAGTGATCCAAAAGGAGAAACCCGACGGCATTTATCTGTCTTTCGGCGGTCAGACCGCGTTGAATTGTGGTGTTGCGTTGTACAAAAACAATATTTTGGAGAAATACAACGTGAAGGTGCTCGGAACGCCTGTTCAGTCGATTATCGACACCGAAGACCGGGAATTGTTCGTTAAAAAACTCGACGAGATTCATGTCAAAACCATCAAAAGCGAAGCTGTCAACCATATTGATGATGCGCTGAAAGCCGCCGAAAGGGTAGGGTATCCCGTCATTATCCGGGCGGCATACGCATTGGGCGGCATGGGAAGCGGTTTTTGCAACAAAGAATCTGAATTGAATAAATTGGCGGAAACAGCGTTCTCTTATTCTCCGCAAATTCTGGTTGAAAAATCGTTGAAAGGCTGGAAAGAAGTTGAATATGAAGTTGTAAGAGATCAATACGACAATTGCATCACGGTGTGTAATATGGAAAACCTCGATCCGCTCGGTATTCATACGGGCGAAAGTATCGTAGTTGCACCGTCTCAAACGCTGACCAACAACGAATATCATAAACTTCGCGAACTGGCGGTACGGATTGTCCGCCACATCGGCATCGTGGGCGAATGTAACGTGCAGTATGCTTTTGATCCCGATTCGGAAGATTACCGGGTAATCGAGGTTAATGCCCGCTTAAGCCGTTCGTCTGCGTTAGCATCAAAAGCTACCGGATACCCGTTGGCTTTTGTCGCCGCAAAGTTGGGATTAGGATACGGATTATTCGATTTGAAAAATTCGGTCACCAAATCGACCACTGCTTTTTTTGAACCGGCATTGGATTATGTGGTGTGTAAAATTCCGCGTTGGGATTTGGCTAAGTTTCACGGCGTTTCAAGGGAAATCGGCACCGGCATGAAAAGTGTGGGTGAAGTGATGGCCATCGGACGTACATTCGAAGAAGCCGTACAAAAAGGATTGCGTATGATTTCGCAGGGAATGCACGGATTTGTGGCCAACAAAGATATGGAGCCGGAAGACATCGACAAAGCGTTGTCCGAACCTACCGACAAACGGATTTTTGTCGTTGCAGAAGCATTTGAAAAAGGGTACGGCATCGAAAAGATTCACGAATTGACCCGCATCGATCGTTGGTTCCTGCAAAAGCTGGAAAATATATTTCGTTGTTCCAAAGAAATCGAACAATATCATGCGTTGGAAGAACTTCCGGTCGATCTTCTCCGCAACGCCAAACAAAAAGGATTTTCCGATTTCCAAATTGCCCGTTTGTTGATCAAAAACGGCGATGTCGACGAATATATGCTGAAAGTACGGGAATTTCGGAAGCAACGACACATCGTTCCCGTCGTCAAGCAAATCGATACCTTGGCGGCGGAATATCCCGCACAAACCAATTATTTGTATCTGACCTACAACGGAACGGAAAACGATGTAAATTATTCAGGCGACCGGCGTTCGATCATCGTACTCGGTTCGGGGGCATACCGCATCGGCAGCAGCGTGGAATTTGACTGGTGCAGTGTCAATGCATTGCAAACCATTCGCAAAGAAGGATGGCGGAGCGTCATGATCAATTACAATCCCGAAACAGTCAGTACCGATTACGATACCTGCGATCGTCTTTATTTTGATGAATTGACGTTTGAACGGGTATTGGACATTATCGAACTGGAAAATCCGCACGGGGTTATTTTATCCGTGGGCGGACAAATTCCGAATAATCTGGCCGTTCGTCTCGACGCGGCAAGTGTGAACATCTTGGGAACGTCGGCCGAAAGTATCGATCATGCCGAAGACCGTCATAAATTTTCGTCCATGCTCGATCGATTAGGCATTGACCAACCCCGGTGGAAAGAACTTAATTCATCGGAAGATATTCATGCCTTTGTGGATGAAGTCGGATTTCCCGTGCTGGTACGGCCTTCGTATGTGCTTTCGGGCGCCGCCATGAATGTTTGTTCCAATAAAACGGAATTGGACCAGTTTTTGAAATTGGCGGCTGATGTTTCGCAAAAACATCCGGTCGTGGTCAGCGAATTTATCGAATACGCCAAAGAAATCGAAATCGATGCCGTTGCCGACAAAGGAGAGATCGTAACGTATGCCATTTCCGAACACATCGAGTATGCGGGCGTGCATTCGGGTGATGCGACCATTCAGTTTCCGCCGCAAAAATTATATGTCGAAACCGTTCGCCGCATCAAAAAAATCGCACGGGAAATTGCCCGTGAACTGCAAATATCGGGGCCGTTCAATATTCAATTTTTGGCTAAAGACAACGAAATCAAAGTGATTGAATGTAACCTTCGGGCATCCCGTAGTTTTCCGTTTGTGTCGAAAGTGTTGAAAATCAACTTTATTGAGCTGGCGACCAAAATCATGACAGGGATTCCGGTCGAAAAACCGAACAAAAATGAGTTTGATTTGGATTATGTGGGGATCAAAGCGTCTCAGTTTTCCTTCTCCCGACTGCAAAAGGCCGATCCTGTTTTGGGTGTGGACATGGCTTCCACCGGCGAAGTGGGTTGTATCGGCGACGATTTTTACGAAGCTGTGCTGAAATCGATGCTTTCGGTGGGATTGAAAGTGACCGGTAAAAATGTTTTGTTGTCGACCGGAACAACCAAATCGAAAGTCGATTTGCTGGAAAGCGCCCGTTTACTGTATCAAAACGGATATAAACTTTATGCGACGAAAGGTTCTCACAAATTTCTTTCCGAAAACGGTATTCCTTCCATCCGGGTTTATTTCGATGAAGAAAACGGCACTCCGAATATATTCGAATTGATAAAGAACAAAGGAATCAATTTGGTGGTCAATATTCCCAAAAATCTTACGCCCGGTGAATTGACCCGCGGATATCAAATTCGCCGCAATGCGATAGATTTCAACATTCCTTTGTTGACAAACGCCCGCCTGGCTTCGGCTTACATTCAGGCATTCTGCACCATCGGGGAAGAGGATATTCTGATTAAAAGCTGGGATGAATACAAGTAATGGTTTCGTAATATTCTCGTAATGTTTTCGCACAGATTTCACGGATTGCACAGATTTTTTAATTGACATCATCAGTCGTATTTGTGAATTGAAAATCGACGGAGTCAAATAGAAAAGGGGGATAACCCGGCAATAATAAATACATGAAATAACGAAAATATCGCCCGACAACCCGAAATCCGTGACATCCGTGTAATCTGTGCGAGACAAATTGCTTTTTTAACTTTATTCTTTGCTCAATTCTTCCAAACTTAAACTTTCGCCTCTCTGCCGCCGACGGATAACATGTCAGCTTAAATGTCAATCTGTCGGATCTCGCACAGATTTCACGGA
>JGI24699J35502_11134111_pt1 | contig 32127 bp, 27 predicted proteins | sample TergutMp193P4_FD_35502 | JGI IMG/M metagenome (IMG submission 35502)
CGGCTACTACGGCCTCTTCCAAGTCGGAAATGTTTTTGATATAACCCAATCCGCGAACAAGGTATTCCGCTTTATTCATCTCGATGGTTTCCGCCCCGATATCTAAATTACTTTTTTGCACGGCATTCATTACATCCATAATTGAAACGTTATAGGTTTGCAATGCACCCGGATTCACCTCTATTTGATATTCTTTGACGAATCCGCCGACGGAAGCGACTTCCGCTACCCCTTCGGCTGTTGCCAGATGATATTTTACATAGAAATCCTGTAAGGTTCGCAATTCGTCGGGATCCCAACCTCCGGTCGGTTCGCCCGTCTGCGGATTACGTCCTTCGAGCGTGTACCAGAAAATCTGACCCAAAGCGGTGGCATCCGGTCCCAAAGTCGGTTGAACGCCATAGGGCAATGTGCCGGGAGGCAAAGAATTGAGTTTCTCCAATATTCTTGTCCGGCTCCAATAAAATTCAATATTATCCTCGAAAATAATGTAAATAAACGACATGCCAAACATAGACGAACTCCGTATCGTTTTTACGCCCGGAATGCCCAGTAAAGAAGTCGTAAGCGGGTAAGTCACTTGGTCTTGAATATCTTTGGGCGATCGCCCCATCCATTCGGTAGCAACAATTTGCTGATTCTCTCCTATATCGGGAATAGCATCCACCGGAATCGGGTCGCGCGGCAATATCCCCGTATGCCAATTAAAAGGCGATACGGAAATACCCCATATAATAACAATAATAAGTAATAATACCGTAATTAAACGATTCTCCAGAAAATATTTGATCATAAACAAATTATGAATTATGAGTTATGAATTTGTTTAAGGTCGGTTGCGACGTCGTTATAAATAGCGCTATCATCCGTCCGGATGATAACTACCCGTTTCATTCTATGGCATTCATTTATTAACGAATGCAAAGATAATTATTTTTTGTTATCAAAACGGATTTTTTCCCAAAAAACAAGCCGGATTTGTTTTTTGCAACTAAAACAGTTACTTTTGTAAACAAGTTCAAAAGATATGGAACGGTTGGAATATATTGGAATTGACAAATTAAAAATAAAATCAAATATTTTTCTTACTTTGCAGCTAAAAATACGTAAAAGATGAACCCACCGGCATCAGAGCTTAAACGTTCCGATTTCTTTTCTCTTTATCACAATTTACTGAGAAGTTCCGGAGATTCCGTACCGACCGGCGACCGGCAAAAGATAAAAGAAATCATTCGCCAATCCGTCTTGTCCGGCGGATACGGGAAGGATGTTTATGGAGAAAATCATTTATTTCGAAGTCTTCATACGGCATTGATTGTCTCGGAAGAAATAGGATTGACGGGACCGGCCCTTGTTGCCGTTTTGTTGTTGCCATCGGTTATAAACGGATATTTTTCGGTCGAGCAAATTCGGGAAACTTTGGGAGACGACGTCGCCGGTATTATTCGCGGCTTACTGAGAACGCAGGAACTGTATGCCAAAAACGCCGCCGTCGAAACCGAAAATTTTCGCAAATTATTACTCTCTTTTGCCGAAGATGTACGCGTTATCTTGATTATGATTGCCGACCGCCTGCATTTGATGCGAATAGCCAAACGATTGGATAAAGAACAGGTTCTAACGATTTCAGCAGAGGCCTCTTTTCTTTATGCTCCGCTTTCGCATCGTTTGGGTTTGTATGCGATTAAATCGGAGTTGGAAGACTTGGCGCTTAAATTTCAAGACCGCGAGACGTATGATTTCATTGCTCGTAAAATCAATGAAACCAAACGTTCGCGCGATAAATACATTGCGGAGTTTATCGCGCCGATTGAGGCAAAATTGAACGAACTGCATTTGAATTTCGACATCAAAGGTCGTACCAAATCCATTCATTCCATCCGAAATAAACTCTTAAAGCAAAAAATCGAATTTGAAAGTATTTACGATTTGTTTGCTATTCGGGTCATCTTAAATACGCCGATCGAAAAAGAAAAAGCGGAATGTTGGCAAGTCTATTCGGTCATTACCGATATGTACCAACCCAATCCCAAACGTTTGAAAGACTGGTTGTCCATTCCTAAAAGCAACGGCTATGAATCGTTACACGCAACGGTCATGGGGCCGCACGGAAAATGGGTGGAAGTACAAATCCGCAGCAAACGAATGGATGAAATTGCGGAAAGAGGGTTGGCCGCCCATTGGAAATACAAAGGCATCAAGGGAGAAAATGGTTTGGACGAATGGATGAACAACGTGCGCGAAGCCTTGGAAAATAAAGATTCGGCGCCTGCCGATCTGATCATGGATTTCAAAATGGATCTGTACGATGACGAAATATTTGTTTTTACACCCAAAGGCGATTTATTTAAACTTCCGCGAAACGCTACCGTCCTTGATTTCGCTTTTGCTATTCACACGAAATTGGGTTCCAAATGCGTCTCGGCAAAAATCAACGGTAAGAATGCGACGATTAAACATCGGCTGCAAAACGGCGACCAAGTGGACATACAAACTTCGCCGAATCAAACGCCCAAGCAAGATTGGCTGAATTTTGTCGTTACCTCCAAAGCCCGAGTAAAAATCAAGCAGTCTTTGAAAGAACAGTCGGCTAAGCAGGTGGAATATGCCAAAGAACTGTTATACCGCCGTTTCAAAAATCGGAAGATTGACGAAGAGGAAGCGAAGTTGATGCGGTTGATTAAGAAAAAAGGCTACAAAACCGTTACCGATTTCTATGCCGATATTGCCGACGAAAAATTGGACGTCAATGCGATTATTGATCAATATTTGGAGTTGGAAAAGAAAGAGCAGGAATCGGCGGAACATCCGGATCGCAGCGTTGAAAATTATCAAGCCCAAACTTCGGGTGATGAAATTCCCAATAAAGAAGATGTTTTGGTGATTGACCGAAACCTCACCGGAATCGAGTACAGTTTCGCCAAATGTTGTAATCCGATTTACGGCGATGAAATCTTCGGCTTTGTTTCTTCCAAAGGAATCAAGATTCATCGCTTGAATTGTCCGAATGCTCAAACCATGTTCAGTCGGTACGGTTACCGGGTTATCCAATCGCGTTGGGCCGGAAAATCGGGCGCAAGCTATCCGGTTACGTTAAAAATTATCGGCAATGACGATATCGGTATCGTAACTAATATTACCTCCGTCATCGCGAAAGAAAACGGGATGACGCTGCGTTCTATTCATGTGGATCCTTCCGACGGATTGTTTCAAGGAACATTGACGGTGATGCTGAGCGATACGGCCGCGATGAACAGCCTTATCAAAAAAATTCAAGCGATTAAAGGCGTAAAACAGGCGAGCAGGTATTGATGATTCGATAATAACGTGATAAAACGATAAAATTTTGTTATATTCCGGATATTGCGTAATTTTACACCCTAAATTAAATAATGATTGTAATGAAGAAAATGATATTCGCTTTATTGTTTGTGATTCTATCGGTTCATGCTTTTTCTCAAAGCGGTGATTTAACGATAGGAGCAAAAGGAGGATATGTATTTAGTACCGATTACTATAAAGGTATTCTTTACGGGTTTGATGTCGCTTATCACCTTGCGGATCCGTTGGAAGTCGCTTTCACCGGATTGTTTAATCCGGACATTTCATACACGAATCCTATGCAAGTAAAAAAACAATTATCGGTTTATTCCGCCAACTTGGACCTCCGGTTGTATCTTATTCATCATGAGGTATGGGCTACGGGACCGACTTTGGGCGGTCAATACTATGTTGTGGATGATAAAAGCAATGAATACGGGGCAGATAAAGCTTGGGGATTTAATATGGGTTGGCATCTTCGCGTCAATTTGACGGATAATGTTAAAATAAACGGCGGTTATCGTTATACCAATGCCAATGCGAAAGATCGCAACAGTTGGGATGATAGCGCCAAATTCCCACTGAGCCACCATTTGATCTATCTCGGGGTGGCCTATACGTTTGAACTGAAATAATCAACCAATTGTTTCGGAAACGATATAGCGGTTTCTTTCGGAAGAATTTCGAGTAATCAGTTCTCCGATAAAGCCGGCAAGAAACAATTGCGTCCCGATAATCATCGAAACCAAGGCAATATAGAAATACGGCATATGGGTTATCAAAGGGGCTTGAATCCCTTTGTGTAAACAATAAATTTTCATACCGCCTACCACAAAGACGGATATAAATCCGATGAGGAAAATCAAACTGCCTAAGAATCCGAAGAAATGCATGGGTTTTTTACCGAATTTCGAGAGGAACCACAACGTAAATAAATCGAGATAGCCGTTGAAAAAACGACTGAATCCGAATTTACTTGTTCCGTACTTACGCGCCCGATGTTGTACCTCCTTTTCTCCGATTCGGGTGAATCCCGCATTTTTAGCCAAATAAGGTATCCAACGGTGCATGTCGTTATAAATTTCGATATTTTTCACGACGCTTTGATGATACGCTTTTAAGCCGCAATTGAAATCGTGCAACTTGATTCCCGAAATAGCGCGAGCCGTAGCGTTAAACAGCTTGGTGGGAAGCGTTTTGCTCAACGGATCGTAGCGTTTCTTTTTCCACCCGGAAACCATCTGAAACTTATCTTCCGTAATCATCCGGTAAAGTTCGGGAATTTCATCCGGACTGTCTTGCAAATCGGCATCCATTGTAATGACAACCTCTCCCGTCGCTTTTTGAAAGCCGTATTGCAAAGCCGGCGATTTTCCGTAGTTTTTCCCGAATCGAATCCCTTTGACTTCCGGATGTTGTTGACCGAGTTGAGTGATAATTTTCCATGAATCGTCCCTGCTCCCGTCGTCAACAAAGATTATCTCATAACTGAAATCGTTTTCTTTCATCACCTTAGCAATCCATTCATACAATTCGGAAAGCGATTCGGCTTCATTAAATAAAGGAATGACTACAGAAATAGAAGGCATAATATAATTATGAATTATGAATTAAAAATTATGAATTATGAATTAATTCTACTTATAACTTATGATCTATAACTTAAAACTTATAGCTTATAACTTACAAAATGCAAAGATAAGACTAAAATACCGATTTCGATTCAAAATAATTCAATGTTTCGCATTTTTAATTAAAAAAAATACGTACCTTTGCAGTTCAAAAAATAAATATTATTAAATTAATAATTCGTAATCATGTATTTAGATTCGGAAAAGAAAAAAGAAATCTTCGCTAAATACGGGAAGTCTAACACTGATACCGGTTCTTCGGAAGGACAGATCGCATTGTTTTCCTACCGTATTTCGCATTTAACTGAGCATCTCAAGTTAAATAAGAAGGATTATAGCACGGAAAGATCTTTAAAAATGTTAGTCGGTAAACGTCGTCGCCTATTGGATTATTTGAAAGATCGGGATATCGAACGTTATCGTTCTATTATCAAAGAGTTGAACATCAGAAAATGAGTTTCACTCAGTGTTAATTTTTTAATTTTTTTCATGGTGAACGGGCGCTTGAATTTTTTAAGCGCCTTGTTTTTTTGTATTTGGATTTATTCTGCTTACTTTTGCAGAAAAAAACTTTGAATGCCGATAAAAACCAATATAAAGTAAAGTATATTTATTCATTATCAAAATTTTTAGAATCATGAAAAAAGGAATGATAACACCGATTGCCGTTTGTCTTCTGTTCTTAGCGCTATCTTCATGCCAGACTTATGTAAATACGGGAACTTCGACTTCCGGAAATTCAATTACGGTCGAAGCTTTAGACGATGAAATCAGTTACAATCTCGACCTGCGAGCCGTTGCGACCCTATTTGCGGATTCTCGCAATACGGAAGATTTTGAACGCATGCTAAACGATTACGATCGAGGAATTTCCAACCTTGACTTAAACCATGACGGCTATGTTGATTACCTTCGCGTAGTCGAAACGTATGAAAACGGTACACATCTGTTTCTGCTTCAAGCGGCTTTGGACTATGATGTATTTCAAGATGTTGCAACTATTGTCGTGGAAAATAATCAAGACGGCGTTTCCGTAGATATTATCGGCGATCCTTTTATTTATGGCTCATCTTATATTATCAATCCGGTATTTTCTCGTACTCCGATGATATATTCATCATTTCGTACTCCGGGCTACACATCTTGGTATTCGCCGTATTATTGGGGATATTATCCGGTTTATTATCATTACCGAGCGCCGATACGCACCAATGTATATGTGACCAATGTTTATAATGTAGTTAATGTAAATAATAATTACAGATATGTCAATTCGATAAGCAACCGCCGTACCGTTGATCGTATGCAATCAAGCCTCAGCCGTAACGATTATGCCAGAGCCAATCCGAGACAGTCGTTCAGCAGCCGTAATGCAAACGTAACTAACGCAAGGGAAATACAAACTCGCAACGCAAATACTCGAACAACTACAAGTTCAAGTCGAAGTTCGTCATCGTTAGCGACAAGAAACTCCGACAATGCAACCAATAATTCATCTTCGAGCAGAAGCGGTTCAAGCGGAACAATAAATTCAAGTAACAATAATTCAAGCAGAAGCAGCTCAAGCGGGACGGTAAATTCAAGTAACAATAATTCGAGCAGAAGCAACTCAAGCGGAACCAATACTAATAGTTCAAGCAGAAGCAGCTCAAGCGGGACGGTAAATTCAAATACCAATAATTCAAGCAGAAGCAGCTCAAGCGGAACCAATACTAATAGTTCATCTTCGAGCAGAAGCAGCTCAAGCGGTTCAAGCGAGACAAATTCCCGTTCCTCTTCCGGAGGAAGAAGATGATTTATTCTTATAAAGTGCGTATGTGAAAGCTGTGCGTCAACTTGATTAAAGGATAGAACAAAAATTAAAATCATATAGCCCCTAAGAAAAGTTAATTTTTTCGGGGGCTATACGATTTATTTTTTTCGGCTTCTACGCTCTTCCGCAACAGTTTTTGTATTTCTTTCCGCTGCCGCAAGGACAAAGATCATTTCTTCCCACCGTTTTTTCGGCGCGGATGGGTGCGGTCTTCTGTTGTTCACGGGTATCACGAGAAGCAACTTGAGCTTGTACGCGGCGGCCTTCCGAAATTTCGTCTTTCTGCGTGCGGTATTTACTGTAATCCGTTTTACGTTCGGGCGCTGCTTGGCGCACTTCTTCCGGTTCCCGCATCGGAATTTGTCCGCGCATCAAGACCGAAACGGATTTTCGGTTCATATCGTCCACCATTTTTCTGAATAACTCGAACGATTCCAGTTTATAAATCAGTAAGGGATCTTTGTTTTCATAACTTGCATTCTGAACCGATTGTCGCAAATCGTCCATTTCCCGGAGGTGTTCTTTCCAAGCTTCATCAATCGAATGTAAGAGAATCGCCTTTTCAAACGATTTGATAATATCTTTTGATTCCGTCATGTACGCTTCTTTGAGGTTACATTGGATATTGTAAACCCGTTTCCCGTCCGTAATCGGAACGACAATATTTTCGTAGCGGTCGCCTTGTTCTTCATAAACCTTTTTTATCACCGGATGAGCGATTTGAGCCATTCGGTCGGTTTTACGCTTGAAGCTGTCCAATGCGGCATTGAAAATTTTATCTTCTATCATTGCCGGTTTCATCCCTTTCATTTCTTCTTCGGTAATCGGAATTTCCAAAGCCATGGTTTTGAACAGTTCAAATTTCAATCCTTCATAATCGTTGTCATTTTCAAATTGTTCGCAAACGGTATGCGTTGTATCATACAGCATATTCAAAACGTCGAGACCGATTCGTTCGCCCATCAATGCGTGTCGGCGACGGGTATATACCACTTCGCGTTGCGAATTCATCACGTCGTCGTATTCCAATAAGCGCTTACGTATTCCGAAATTATTTTCTTCCACTTTTTTCTGAGCGCGTTCTACCGATTTATTCAACATATTGTGTTCCAACATTTCACCTTCTTTGAATCCCATGCGGTCCATCATTCCGGCAATTCGTTCCGTAGCAAACAAACGCATCAATTCGTCTTCGAGTGAAATGAAAAAGACCGATGAACCCGGGTCTCCCTGCCGTCCGGCACGTCCGCGTAACTGTCGGTCCACCCGACGCGAATCGTGTCTTTCCGTACCGATAATCGCCAACCCTCCGGCGTCACGTACCGCCGGCGACAATTTGATGTCCGTACCACGTCCGGCCATATTGGTTGCAATCGTAACCGTCCCGGTTTGCCCGGCTTGCGCTACAATCTCGGCTTCTTTCTGATGCAATTTGGCGTTCAAAACATTGTGTTGGATTTTTCGCATAGTCAACATGCGGCTTAATAATTCCGATATTTCCACCGAAGTTGTACCAACCAACACCGGACGTCCCGCATCCCGAAGTTTAACAATCTCTTCAATCACCGCAGCGTATTTTTCCCGAGCCGTTTTGTAAATCCGGTCGTTCATATCGTTCCGGTTAATCGGGCGATTGGTAGGAATAACGACGACATCCAATTTATAAATATCCCAAAATTCTCCGGCTTCTGTTTCGGCCGTACCGGTCATTCCGGCTAATTTGTGATACATACGGAAATAATTTTGGAGCGTGATGGTTGCGAACGTTTGGGTAGCCGCTTCCACCTGTACCCGTTCTTTGGCTTCAATCGCCTGATGCAATCCGTCGGAATAGCGGCGACCTTCCATGATACGGCCGGTCTGTTCGTCAACAATTTTTACTTTATTGTCAATGACTACATATTCATCGTCTTTTTCGAATAAACAATAGGCTTTCAGCAATTGATTAACGGTATGCACCCGCTCCGATTTGACGGCGTAGTTTTGCATCAATTCGTCCTTTTTCGCTTGCTTTTCTTCATCGGTTCCGCCTTCCTGTTCAATGATTGCGATTTGATGTCCGATATCCGGCAAAACAAAAAACAACGGGTCATCCGAATTTCCCGTCAGAAGATCAATTCCTTTATCGGTAAGTTCGATGGTATTATTTTTTTCATCAATAACAAAATACAAAGGATCGGTGATAACGTGCATTTCCTTGTTTTGCTGTTGCATGTAAAACTCTTCCGTTTTCAGCATGCTGGCTTTTACGCCTTGTTCACTCAAAAATTTAATCAATGCTTTGTTTTTCGGCATCCCTTTGAATGAACGGAACAACAGGACAAATCCTTCTTTTTGTACTTCCGAATCGGAAGAAGCAATTTTTTGTTTCGCTTCCGTAAGCAGTTTGGTAGTTAAATTTTTCTGTACGCTCACCACATTTTCGACACGGGCGCGGTATTCTTCAAACAATTGGTCGTCTCCTTTCGGAACGGGACCGGAAATAATCAAAGGGGTACGGGCATCGTCAATTAAAACCGAATCCACTTCGTCCACAATGGCGTAATTATGTTTTCTTTGTACTAAATCTTTCGGACTGACCGCCATGTTATCGCGCAAATAGTCGAATCCAAATTCGTTGTTCGTACCAAAAGTAATATCGGCTTCGTAAGCCTTTCGACGATTATCGGAATTGGGTTGATGTTTGTCAATACAATCAACGGATAAACCATGGAACATATACAAAGGTCCCATCCACTCCGAGTCGCGTTTTGACAGATAGTCGTTGACCGTTACGACATGTACGCCGTTATGGGTCAAAGCATTTAAAAATACGGGAAGCGTTGCGACCAAGGTCTTTCCTTCACCGGTAGCCATTTCGGCGATGTATCCGCGCACCCTTTTACTGAGTTTCGGGTCTTCCGTATCTTTTTCGAATTTCTTGGGATTATGGTTATGTAACACGACGCCTCCGAATAATTGCACATCGTAGTGAACCATGTCCCATTTGATCATATTTCCGCCGGCCATCCATTGATTGGCGTAAACGGCTTTGTCTCCGTCAATGGTTACAAAATCGTGTGTAACGGCTAATTTTCGGTCAAAATCGTTTGCAGTCACAACGACTTGTTCATTTTCCACCAAACGGCGAGCGGTATCTTTAACGATCGCAAATACTTCCGGAAGAACTTCATCCAACACACGTTCCTGCTTTTCCGAAATCACTTTTTCAATGGAATCTATTTCCGCCCAAACTTTTTCACGGTCTTCCAATTCCATTTCTTCAATCCCCGATTTTAATTTTTCAATTGTATCTTTTTCGGCGCTTACCGCATCCGTTATTTTTTGCTTGATTGCATCCGTGCGAGCGCGAAATTCATCGTTCGATAATTCTTCGATACTCGGATAAACTGCCTTAATTTTTTCAACATAAGGCGATATTTCTCTCAAATCGCGTTGGGCTTTGTTCCCGAACATTTTTGATAAAAAATCATTGAAACCCATAATTGTTATTGTTATTTTATTACTGTATTATTTATTTATATTATTGTCATTGCGGGCCTGACCCTCAATCCCCTTTTTCGAGGGATCCCGCATCAAACACGGGATAACAACTTTCTTGATCAAGAGGATTCCGCATCAAGTGCGGAATGACAGCTCCTTTTATCTGATAAATTCCTGCAAAGGAGCATCTGTAGCTGCATTTGGCGGTCGGATTCTCAAGATGAATGCAACGGTGGGCGCAATTTCCGTTGCTTTAATCTCCCGATACACTTGTTCTTTTCGCGTATTTCCACCGAAAATAAATAACGGAGACAGTATGGCTTTGCTGCGCATGTAGTCCGTTTTAATGTTTTGATTTTCATTGATAACCGACCATCCGGGTTGGAGTTCGATAAATATATCTCCGCTTATTTTTTTATTCATTCCCCGGCGAAAATCAACCGAGCGTCCCCTATCATCAACGAACCATTGTCCGGCCGTAACAACATCTTGGACGCCACTGAAACGAGCAACAAATTCAGCCGATTTTCGTAAAATCTCATCCCAATTGACGTTTTGATTTTCGATTAATTTCTTATTCAAGTAAATTTGTTCATTGTAATAACCTTCCACCCAATTCCCCGAACCGTAAATAGCCATCAGATACATATTGAGCAAAGACGTACAGCGATTCGGATAAAATTCGCCGGCAGGTTTAAAGCCCTCCGGAAGTGTGGCAACCGAATCATAATAACCGTCGGAAGAAAGGATTATCAATACATTCTTTAGTCCTACTTTTTTATCAGCCAAATCCAACAGCCGTTCAATCTCTTTATCCAAACGATAGTAAATATCTTGAATTTCCCATCCGAAATCATCATAACTATTGCTGAATTTGTAATTTCCGGCATAATACGTAACAGCCAGAAAATCGGGATAGATTCGTTTACCGAAATCCTCATATTCGAAAAAAGTAGCCGCCAAATCGGTAATTTCCGTATTAATAAAAGGAGATTGCTTTATTTTTATAAAACGATCATAATCTCCTTTGGTAAAGGTATATTTAAATGGCGCATTAGTTTGATTGTAAGGGATTCCGTTATAGAACGTCATTGCCGGCGTCCATACTTTTTCGGGATTGTTTCCGATGGCTTGAGACGTATTGTACCGGTCCACGTACCATGGAACGTTTTTGTAATACGTAGTGGTTGCCCATTTGCCGTTGGAATTATCCAACCAAAATGCAGCATCGGCGTATCTTCCGGCAGACAGAATCGCTTCTTCGGCATCGGGAGCAATTGCGAAAACATCCGATTTTCCTTCCGATATTATTTTAAGTTCATCACCCAAAGTAGAAGCTGAAAGCGCTAAGGGTGAATAACGATTCGTCGTATAATTTCCCAAATAGGCGTCATCGTGAATTACGGATACCTCGCGACGAGCTTCAAAATCGAAATTTTTATCCGCAACAATTCCATGATAATAAGGATAAGTACCGGTATAAATAGTTGCAATAGAAGCAGCCGGTCCGACGTTGGGAAATCCGAACTCCACCCGGTGATAGACCAAACCTTCGTTCATCAATCGCTTAAAGCCTTTTTCGCCAAAAATCGGACTGAAAAATTGTAAATAGTCGCCTCTTAATTGATCCACAACAATACTGATCACCAATTTAGGCGAATCGTTTGATTGTTGGGCGTGTAAACTGTTTACCGCCAGAACGGCTATCAGAGGAGCTAACCATTTATTCATATTCTTTTTGCTTTAAAACAACCCAATACCCTCCCGAAACAACCCATAAACAAAGGATGAACGGGATAAAAGCCTTATTCAGTTCTTGCGGAATCCAATGCCATCCCAACAAAAAACTTGACAAAAGTACAAAATTTGCAGCATGATACCAACAAATCCACCGATAAGATTTCCGGAAAAAGAAACCGATACAGGCAATAAAGTGCAAGGGATGAAGCCAAAGTATATTCCAATTCGATTGAACACAAGGATGAAGAGAGAAAAAGTTAAGCATAGCGACAATACAACCGCCGGCTCCGGCAATGAGAAACAGGAGAGCAAACGGTAAACTTAACCGATATTTTTTAATATACGCTACACTAACTAAAACTAAATAAAAAGCGAAAACAATAAACCCCGCTACAAAAGGACGACTCCAAAAACTTAAAAGCGCCGGTTGAGCGCTTTGCGACCGGAGGATTAATTTTGAAGCAAGAACGATCGGTTGTTCATCGCCGGTCGGGAGTTTTACTGTCGCATCATTTAAAGCGTCCATCAGTTTTTCCGGTAGAAACAGTTCGTTATGATATGAAATCAACGAATCGGCGCCGCTGCCGATAATGCAATCAATACCCAATTCCAACCAAGGATAATACCGTGTATATTGATGAAACAATTGACGGAAAGTAACCGGTTGTTTTTGTTCGGGATAAACCAGCGTTCCTCCGCAAAACCGTTCAATAATGTCGCGCGGACGAGTGGTGCAGTTATCAAAAACAAAACTGTAACGATAACCGACATTCTCCGGTAAAAGATTGATTTGCAAAAATTTCAATAAATCCTCTTTTTCGCTGTCCGGTATATTCAAAACCTGTTCAATCACCGTAACTCCATCGCGGTCACACTCCGAAATGACATATTGAAACGGAAGAGCGCTTAAGAAATAATCCGTTTTGCCCTCTATAAAGTTTAAAATAAAATTCGGCTTCCCTGTATCGAACATTCCCCAATTGAAAGCCAAATCCATATTCCGAGCAGGGTCGGAAACACGTAAAGCGGTATGCCCGAAAATTGTCCATACGGCTTTTGAATGAGGCTCTATAGTCAGTAAACTGAACCGAACGCTATCATAAGTCCGGGATTTTACCGAAGAAAAAGCAAATAGCAACAGGAGAATGCACAGAAACCGATTCACGAATGTTTTTGATTCATTATTTTGGAGCAAAGGTAGTACAATTTTTCATAAAAGCCGCTTACTTCTCTTCCACTCGTATCTTTTCCACTTGCCGGATGATTTTTCCGTCGCTTGTTAATCCTTCTATAACTACGGAGTACGTTGTTTTGAAGTCGGAAGTGTAAAATTCAAAACCTGCGTCTTCGCCACCGGAAATAACAAGATCGGGTTTCCAGAAGATGGTAGTACGGTAATCGGGTACGGTTGAATGATCGGATTCCGATGTTTCATATCGGGGCGAATAAAATTCCACTGGTTTTTGATAGCCCAAAGGAGTGTATATCGCAAAATCGGTTGTCTTCTTTCCGCTGAAATTCGTTACCTGCCGTATATCTATTCCCTTTCTCGTGGTGATACTGATTGCCCCGTTGGCGCCGCGTGCGCCGAATACCGATGCGGAAGCTCCTTTGAAAACATCGAAATCATCCGCCGCCGTTTTCTCCTCTTTATTTTCTTTACCTATCCGGATATTTTTCTTGAAGAAGTAATCATCGCCCGAATTTTCCATATACCGGGTATAGGCGCGAAGCGTATAATTACCTTCCGGAAAAGGTTTTCTCCCAGTACGGTATTCCGGAAAAAATTGATGTCTTTTTTTCGAAAATGAACTTTTTCTACCACCACCACTTCGTTCAATTCGTTGATACGCAAGGCCGCATTAAAAGTCACAAAAAAAGTCACAAAGTTTATTGGTATGCTGACAAAGAGAGCGGCTTATTGTTTATATCACACCCTTCCGGCAATAATAAAAACTACGGCAACCGATTATCGTTTGATCTGCTTCATAATATCGTAATAAAACCGCTCCAACAAACGCAAATCTTTGGTGACGATTTCCGCCTCTCCCCGTAAACCGTCCCGATACATGATTTCTTTTCCGTAATCGGTTCGCAGTCCGTTTTGTAAAGCGACTTTGGCAAAATACCCGGTATCGGTTGCAACATTGGAAATAAACGACAGGTTACCGCAAACGGCTCCGTATTCTTGAAAAGGATAAGAAGAAAACTTTAACAGCACTTTTTGTCCGACGGCAACTTTCCCGAAATTGGCTTGAGGTATAACCAATTGGGCAAAATACAAGGTGTTTTCGGGATTAACGTAGCAAACGGTTTGATTGCTCTGCAATTGTTGATTTTCCTGTATAAGACCGGCAAAGGTTACTTTACCGTCCGTGGGAGCGGTCAGCAAGTATTTCTTTTCCCACTCATCAATCTGACTTTTTAAGGTATTGAGCGCCTGTCGGAAAATCATTTTTTGCTGTACAATCGTATTATCCAACTCCGCTATCTCTTTTTGTTTTGCGTTTTGGTCCGATTCATTGCCGATAACGGCATTGTTGATTTGCGGTAAACTCAATTTTTTATTGAGAAACTTGCTTTTTTCGTCGTTATAGTCCAATTCCGACAAAACTTTCTTATCTCTCAACGTTTGGTTGGCATTAAACGATTTTTCCGACAATTCCACATCCTGTTCTTCCAGCTCTTTTTGACTCAACAGATTCGCATGCAATTTTTCCAAATTATCCATATCTTTCAATAACATGCTCTTTTTTCGCAGATAAAATCCATCGGAGAGGTAACTTGTAAAAGTCAAAAACGCTTGCGAAAAAGTCTGATAAGGAACTTGGAGTTCACCCAATCGGGTTTCGGACAGGTTGAAAAACCGCCCTATTTCTTCCGGATGATTGGTATTGAGTAAATCCCGGATGGAATCCGTGTTGGCCGCCAGTTGCAATACTTCGTCATGATTGGCGGTTGATTCCAAATAGCCCAACACTTGATTTTGTTTCACCGCATCGTTTTCAGAGACAAAAAGCCGTATCAGTTTGGCATTGATAGTTGTTACGACCGGTTTGGGAGCGTTAACAGAAGTCAAAGTCGCTTCTGCCGTGACAATGTCCGGATATTTGATAATCCAACAAATAACGCCCGTAATCAACAGAAAGAAGAAAAAACAAAGCGTTCCCCAACGAATAATCCAAGGCGGACGTTGAGATATAATCTCTTCCACTTCACCCCCGTAGTCGGAAAAGGTGTTTTTCAGAAGAACTTTTGTTTCATCCGATTGCCGTATAACAGGTTCAGTTTCCAAGTTCCAATTGATTTTTTACCAGTTCGTAATATTTTCCCTTCAGAGCGATAAGTTCCGAATGCGTCCCTTCTTCCGCGATTTCGCCGTTGTCCATGACCAAAATATGATCGGCATTTTTTACCGTACTCAGCCGATGCGCCACCACGACCACCGTTTTGTCTTCAAAAAAACTTTGCAGGTTTTCCAAAATCACTTTCTCGTTGCTTGCATCCAACGAATTGGTGGCTTCGTCGAAAAAGAGGAATTTCGGATTTTTATAAACGGCTCGCGCAATGGCGATGCGCTGTTTTTGTCCGCCGCTGATTCCCGTTCCCTCGGCTCCTAATCGGGTATAAAAACCCAAGGGTAACGATTCGATAAACGGCAAAATATTGGCGATTTCACAGGCATGCATCAATTGTTCCGTATTCACTTGCTCATCGGTAACGGTAATGTTTTTATGAATCGTTGCATTGAAAATAAAACTTTCCTGCATCACGCTGCCGCTCACGCTTCGCCAAAATTTGGGACTGATGGTTTTGAAATTGGCATTGCCGATATAAATATCTCCTTTATACGAATCGTAAAACCGTAATAACAATTTAACCAAAGTGGTTTTACCGCTTCCGCTCATCCCCACGACGGCGGTTACTTTTCCTTCGGGAATCACGATATTGATATTTTTCAATACCAGCTCGTTACCGGCGCCCGGATAAGTAAACGAAAGATTTTTGATTCGGATGGATTGTTGCGCGGGGAGATAATGATTGAATTGTTTATGCAAAGGTTCTTCATCTTCCAAAGAATGAATGTCGTTCAAACGCTCCAAACTGATTTTGGCATCCTGCGCCTGTTGAGTAAATCCGATGAATTGTTCCACCGGAGCATTTAATTGGCCGATAATGTATTGAACGGCGAGCATGGCGCCCAAAGTCAGTTTCCCTTCGATGACCAAGCTTGCCGTGATAAAAGTGATCAGAATATTTTTACCTTGATTAATAAAAAAAGCGCCGATTTGTTGATATTGATTCAACGACAATCGGGTAAAACTCAACTTGAACAGACGCGCTTGAAGTCCTTCCCAAGCCCAACGGTAGGTGCTTTCCGCATTGTTGAGTTTGATCTCCTGCATACCATAAATCAGTTGCATGGTGGCGTTGTTTTCGCGGGAAGAAATATCGAAACTTTTATAATCCAATTGTCGTCTGTATTTGAGAAAGATACGGATCCAGAATACATACAGTACGCTGCCGACCGCAAAGATGACAAAAACGGTTACATTGTAATTCAACAGGACGACAGAAAAAAGAATAAGATTGATAAGACTGAAAAAAGTGTTAAGGGAAGTTCCGGTGAGAAAGCTTTCGATACGGTGATGATCGCCGACCCGTTGGATAATATCGCCCGGATGTTTACTGTCGAAAAACTGCATCGGAAGCCGCAGGAGTTTGGTCCAGAATCCCGACAACAGCGAAAGATTAATCCGGGTACTAACATAAAGCAAAATACGGCTTCGAATAAATTCCACGACGGTTTGGGAAAAAAGCAGCATCAATTGCGCCGCCAACACAATTTGAATAAAATTGAGATTTTGAGTGTTGATCCCCATATCAACAATGCTTTGAGTAAGGTAGGGAAATATCAGTTGCAATACGCTGCCAATAAGGATGCCGATAAAGAGTTGAAAAACAAAGGATTTATTTTCATTCAAATAGCCGAACAAAAAACTCCAATTCAAGGCGGCCGGTTTTTCTTCTTCTCCCGACCAGAAATCCGTTTCTTTGAAACGGGGAGTCGGTTCCAGCAAAAGCGCGATTCCCTTTCCCTTATCTTTTTCGGTCGTAGAAACCCAATGTTTTTCAAATTCTTCCCGGTCGAGCGTTATCAATCCTGCCGCAGGATCGGCGATATAGAACTTATTCTCGTCATTTTTAATTCGCCATCTCCTTTGCTTATTGATTTTATACAGCACCACAAAATGCCCTTGATTCCAATGAATAACGGCGGGCAACAACGCATCGTTCATCAGTTGTTCCATGGTAAGTTTTGCTCCGACTGCTCGAAATCCAATGCTCTCGGCAGCTTCCGCCACCCCCAGCAACGAGACTCCCGTTTTCCCGTATTGCGATTTTTCACGCAGGTAATCCAGCGAAACGGTACGTCCGTGGTACTTGGCAATCATGCGCAGACAAGCGGGGCCGCAGTCCATGGCGTCGAGTTGGGGGTAGTAGGGAAAGTTCATTCTTTATATGTGCGATTATATTCTATAGACATATTTTTTATTTATATAAATTTCGACATTACAATAAATTAATCCATTGCCGGTTGTGATTTTGCAAAAATAACAAAAACAAACCTTCGGTAATGATTCCATTGAGCAGAGAAGGCTTACTTTCTAAATTGATCTTAATATCTTCGGGATGAAAAATTATTGATGAACCGAAATATTTCGAATTTAACTGTTCCCTAATATATTTTCCTGTTTCACCTTCCAAGTAGCCGAATTTTAGGGAAATTTTTTCTATCCGATATTTTATATTTTTTCTGTCCAAAATTTTTTCCACGTAAGCAGAATACTGTGGAAACTGTTTCATGTCGTACAAAGAACGGTAAATGTCCGTAATTTCATTATCCGATACATTTTCCGGAATATTTGAATCAACAATCTGTAAAATATGATCCAAAGCTTCTACTATTAATGTATTTTTATCATTTTGCATTATATTGGTATTATTCTGTAATCGAAATGTCCAATAACGCGCCAATCCCATGTATCCGTTAAGAAGGCTGAAATTTGAAACGGGAGTATCAAATGTAGCCTTATAAATTAAATCATCACATTCTGCCAAAATATCATTGGTGTTGTTATCAATAAACCGGTTCTGTGCCAGATATTCAAATCCGGTTCCTATGCCTGCCAACCCATTTTCATAATAAACCGGAATATTATAGTTGATCATGTATCTGATTTCCTCGATTAACTGCATGGCATAATTTTCATATAAATCGTTACCTGTAAATTGATAATAGTGGAAAAAGAAGATTACCTTTCCCATTTTTCCGTACAGCAATCCGAGATCATTGTTAACGGTATTGTCAATCATGAGATTTTGAATAATTCTTTCCACGGGTGTTTTTGCTGATAAGGTATGATACAACAGGTTATTTATTTTATTCAGATTTTTTTGAATATTAAAAAAGTTCGTCCTTGAGCCGTTCTTAGCTTTACGGGCATACAAAGTTCTTAACGATTCATTACTTATCATTTCTTTTAAACCGTTGTAAACGGCGTCATCATCCGTATCAACCAATATCCCATATTTCCCGTGAGCCAATAAATCCGTTACCCCTGAAACTCTCGTTGCAACAATCGGTTTGCCTAAACACAAAGCTTCACCGACAACAAGAGAAAATCCTTCGGCAAAAGAAACCGATACAAAAACATCCGATGCCCGGAGCCATGGATAAGGATTTTTTTGAAACCCCAACAGATAAACAGCATCCTCCAAATTAAACTCTTTTATGAGATTTTGAACTAGATTATGCAGTTCTCCTTCGCCTATAATCCAAAAACAGAAGTCGAATCCATCATTTTTTAGTCTATTTAGAATTGGGATTAAGCGAGTGTAGCCCTTTATAGGCGTTAGGCGTCCGATACTGCATAACGTCAGCTTTTCCTTTTTTTTACATGGGATTACTTTGAGCTTGGATTTTTGTATAATATTTTTTTTATTCAATAAATTATATATAACCTGTTTTTTTGTCGTAACTTTCGGAAACAACCTCTCAAATTGTTGCATGGTTGAGTGTGAAACAAATATAATACGATCCACCATATTATAACATAATGTTTCTTCATGAATGTCATAATATGAAGATCCTGTCCAATGTACGGTATATAAATCACTATGTACCCATGCAATTTTAATGGCGTCGGTCTGACGTAACGCAATAAATTTCGTTGATTCTCCTTCTAAAAAAGCAACTTCAACATCATAGTTTTTGGATGGTAAAGAGAGAGCGTCTTCATAAATAAAATATTTTACGGAATCGGGAATATCATTAAAATATACTCCGACATTTTTTAATACACACAAATCTATATCAAAGTATTCATAATTGATTCTATGCAAAATATCAATTAACAATTTTTCAGCTCCTCCACCGGTTAGTGTCTCAATACAGAAAAGTACGGACCGTTTTTTGATTTTATCCATGATTACAAATTTTTTAATCTTTTCCGGTGAATCTTATTGTCTGTTATACCGAATATTCATTAATTTCAGTATCATTAATTGTTGTAAAGTATTTAAACCAAGAATTTTACAAATGGATGCGCAAAAGTATTGATAATCGTGGAACTTGAGTAAAACTTTTGCTCCGTTTAACCACTTTATTAATTCCGGCGAATATTCGTTTACGTTCTCATTTATATAGGATTCTATAGTTTCACTGATTTCTTCGATATCTATTTTATCTTTAATCAGTTCATTAATGATATTAATTTCAATATCAACAGATATCTCATGAAGGGTTTGCGATAAGACATTTTTTTGCTTGTCGCCATCTATACAAGATAATCCTTTTGTTAACAAATAAATACCAAGAGATAAAATGGAATCTGCTGAAAAATCATCTCCGGTTAATTTCAAAATTAAATCGGTGGTCTGTTGATGAAAGCAAATGCATTGCTCCGAATAATCCGGTAATATAAATTTATTCCAAGTTAATGAGTTATTCGGAAAATTACCCCAAACGGTTTTATCAAAAGAAAGTTTATTTTTCTCGACAGAAGGATTTTGATTGACAAACAATTGAAAATGGTTTTGAATATCGTAGAGATAATTGTCGGCATTTAAAAGTGAAACAAAAGTTACATTTATATTATCTTCAGAAAAAGAAAGTAAGCAATTACAAAATTGATTGGGACGCTTTTGATAATAACGAATAATTTGAGTAATAAGTGTAATCCAACTTTCTCTTGCATAAAATATAGAGAGAAAATACCAACGCTTTTCATTCAAGATAAGTGGTGTCGGTAATAATTTGCCTACATATTTCATAATTCATCGCTATTTTTAATTCCATATATTTTCTTCTTCCCGATTCGAAATTTATCGGGAATTATTTTATGTAAATCAATCGGTTCCGAATATTTTAGTTTAAATCGCACCAAATGATAAAGCATGGCTTCAAATTGTTTCCGGTAAATCAACGTTCCTTTATTCCACAGCATATTACCGGCAAAACCTTCCACGATTTGAAATTCAAAATAGGCTTTCAGTTTGTTTTCTTCCTGCAATCGCCGCACGACATGCGTCATACTTTCCACTTCCGTTCGGATTTGGCTGTAATGCACACCTTTTCCGAATGCTTTGAAAGCAAAATTGGTTTCGTCGAAATAAAAATTACGAGGTTCGGTAAAGACCTTTTTGTAATCTCTGCTTTGCATGAATAATTCCCGCATTTCCGTATTGTTCCGATACAAAGCGAAACAGCCGGTCAGATAGTCGTGACGGGCGCTGATAATATCGTATTCATCCAACAACTCATCAGTCATAAACGCACGGATATTCCCGAAAATAACATCTATATCGCAATAACCCCAAAAATCATAATCTTTGATATAATCATAAAAAATATATCCGAAAGCCGGTCTGAAATCGCATAATTTATATCCCGATTCTACTGCGACCTCAAACCCTAATGCTTTAATGGCATCAGCTTTAAAATGTTCAATCGAATAGGGAATGACTTTTACATTGACAGGTAAATCAAGTTTTGCATCCGTGTTGTCCGTAAAAATAAGAAAATCAACAGTTGGGTTGTACCGGCAGGAATGAAGGAAATAGGGGAAATACCATGGGTAATCACCTAAAAAAACAATGATGAAAGCTATTTTGTCTGGTTTCATATCTGCATAAATCCGTATTCATTTTGAAATTTATATTATTGCTTACCCGCAATTTTATACAATTTTTTTAAATCCGCATCGTATCGCACTTCTATTTCCTCATACTTACCGTCAGGATAAACCATTAATACCGTTGGAAAACCGGGATAATTGAAAAATTGTTGCTTTATTTCTTCTAAATTGTATGCTGCCAATACGCTGCGCCAAGTGATTTCCTTGTCAATCATCAACTTTTTCCAAGCACCAACCGTAGTCGTTTCGTCCATCGAAATGTAAACCATTGCAACTTTATTTCCCAATTCTTCGGCAATCTTTTTTAAAAGCGGAATTTCGGCAATACAGGGCTTACACCATGATGCGGAAAATATAACCAAATTTATCTTTGAAAAATCTTTTATTATCGGTTCCTGCTTTTCGGTATCCCACGCAGGCAACAAGGTGTTTCTAAAATAAGAAACAGTATCAGACAAGAACTCCTGTATTCCTATGCCGTAATAGGATTGTTTTTGTTTGTCGGAAAAATTATCGTAAATTTTTTGTATATTATCTTTTACGTGATATTGTCTTTTCAAGCCGTACAACTTGCTTATCAATGAATGAGAATTAGGATATTTTTGCACAGTTTTTTCAAATTGATTAATTATCTCATCATAATCCTCATCCAGAACATCCGTAATAAAAAAGCGATTAGCGGCCGATTCAACGGATGATAAATATTCTTTGTCGGTTATATCGTTCAAAAAATAAACATCATCCAACTCCACCGGGTTCATATCCGAAATCGTCCTTGTTTCTATTTTTAGGCCGGCATTAATAATAGCAATATCAACATCGTCGAACACATATTGCCGTGCCGTTAACGTATCATTGTCGATGATTTGCCTAAAAGATATACTATGCAGAATTGTGTCATTATGAGTAGGTATAAAAAAACGAAAAGAAGTACATTTTTCATATAAACTCCGAGGATACTCAAATATCCACGAATTATCATTTAATAAGCCTGAAAAACGAAAAAAACTGTCCGGACCACATCTGATTGTTAATATCAGTTCTTCATATTCATTTTTCCCAAAGTTTAGGCGAACAACATTTGTATCTCTTTCCTGCGAATGATTTGTAAAACAAGGATAGGCGCCTATTAAAACGGGTATGAAAAATACCGACAATAAAAATAACTTCCTTTTTCGCATGATTGTAATTGTACAATTATTATGAAGTATGTTGTTGGGTATCAAAAATAAAAATAATATGCCGAATAAAACATATAAAGAATTAACAATAGAAAATAGAAGATGTTCGCATAATTAAAAAAATGAGAACATCTTCTAATCAATCAGATGCTCCTCTTTTGGCAAGTACAACTCTTATTGTTGTCGTCGGGTCGACAAGAACCCTCTATATCGCCATAGTAACACAGAGTAATCTTGTTACATGCACCAGTACTGCACGTAACACCACTACCTCCCAAGACATTCTTGAGCTCTTCTTCGCTTAGGATTTCAGAAATCCCTCTTAAATTAATCTTTTTCATACAAAAAAACAGTTTAAAATTTAATAACTAAAAATAATTAACACGTTTTTGTTGCTTTTTACAATCGTTGATCGGACGACTGCTCCCTGCCTGCAACACGGCAAGGATTATTTAACATCAACATTAAATTCATTTTTATTTTACGACAAAAGATTTATAGAATTAAGAAGATAGAAACAGATAAAAAAGACATTTAAACACGTCTTTATACCTTTGTCTGTTTTTTTCAATCTTTGATCTTTGATCTTTCAAAATATTTTAAATCCTCAATTTTATAATTATCCGGCAACTTGTATCCGTTCACCAAAATCGTAGGCGTTGCTCGTAACTGCGTTTTTTCTCTCCACGCTTCATGCTTTTGAAACTCGGTTTCAATCTCCGGATTATTCATATTCAAATGCAAGTCATTGAAAAACGCTTCTTTTAACGGTTTGCCTTTTTCGAACCAATCGGCAATAATACGTTCAAATTCGCTTTGTTCGTTTTCCAAATAAGCAGCAATCAACTGTTTATTGGCAAATTCCAAATCGGGACTGAAGGAAGAAAAAATATATTGAATACAAATATTCCGCTTGGTATCTTTCAGTATTTTTTCCACTCTTTTGTGCATTTTTGCACACGGATTGCAAAAAGGATTGGTGAGAACGGTTATTTTCAACAAAGCGTCCGGATTCCCGAAAAGAATTTGCGAATCGGCTTTGCTCACTTCATAAACCGGTTGCCGGCTGAGCAATGTTTTGAAAACTTCTTCATTGGCTTTGATGGAATTGATTTCCTGTTTCACCTTTTCAATCTCATTTCCTCTACTAAGGGTTGGGATTAAAAGATTGAAGCCGAAAATTAAAACGGCATACGTACAACCTATTAATAAAATATCCTTTAGAATAATAGCAGAATAAAGTTCCGGCGTCCGAATGTATCCGAATATACAGTCGAGAATGAAAACAGTCCACAATAAAATCTGTACAATCAAGCAAAGCGGACACCATTGCCGAGCTTTCACTTTCTGATACCATACGCTCCAGAAACTGTAAGGAAGCGTGAAAATATTGATTACAGCTAAAAGAGAAACCGTATGCGGTAAAAAGAGTAACAATAAGACATTAGCGGAGAAATAGCCCAATCCGATTTCGCTCCAGCCGAAAACGCCCCACAATTTGGCCGCTTCCGATTCCAACACATTGTTACAATCGCTTTTGCTGAACAACGAACATATTTTATCGGCATATTGACTGCCAATATGCATCTGTTTCAATACCAATAAGTATCCGATATAAACGCCTATCAAATTGATTATTAAAAGAAGATTGATTCCTAAATCGGTAAACAAAGAATTACTGATATAAGCCAAACCAAAAATCAGAACTCCGGCTGAAATTAAGATTGATTTCTGAGCAATGTTGAACCGTTCTTTTTTTCGATGTTCCGGATAATCCGGTTCTCCGGAATCGGGCGTAGTTTCGGCTAAAAGAATAACGCCCGACCATCCTCGGATAAATTGCGAAACGGGAATGGTTATTTTTTTACCGTTCCAAAAACAGTGAACGTTATCGGGTTCCACTTTATCTACCGCAACAAAATCACTGCCGTAATGAGCAATAAAAGGACATTCGATATTAAAAAGGTCTTTTTCCTTGTCTGCAATTCGGGTTCCAACATTCTCAATCCCATAATCGGACAACATTTTGGAAAGTCCGAACAAATTGTACTTGTGCGGATGCTCGTTGAAATATCGGTTTGAAAAATCATTGGTATGTTTTACCTTTAATAAATCTAAAAATGTAACGAATGTGTTTTGCCGGTTTTTCATATATTATTCAATTTATAATAAATATGTAAATTATTATATAATAATATTTCATAATAATTAATATTTCATAATATGAAACACACGACAAAGGTAAACAATAAAAATGAAACACACAATAAAAAACAACAAAAAAAATACAAAGTTTTCCAATATGCTATCAAAAAGAGTCAACCAAACAAAACAATTGCCTCAAAAGTCTGTCATTTTCCGTTTGGCGGAATTTTTCGACATTGAAACAGCCGATTTGTTTTGTGATTCTTACCCTAATTGATATAAGCGACAAACGGGTTATCATTTGCATCTGCGGATTTTTTTTCGATACCCGGAAATAATATTTCATTATCAAAACCGGTAATCCGATAAAAAAACGTAATTTTGTGAAATTTTTAATGACTTTAGGATAATATGCAATTTTTAGAACGGTCTCTTGATCAACAAAATCAATTTTGGAAATATTTGATAGTCGTTTTGGCCGCTTTCTTCGGCGGACAAATTCTCGGCGCGATCCCCTTGGCAAGCGTAATGATATATAAAGTCATTACAAGTGGCGGAGCTTTTGTCTCGAATCCTAAAAATCTTACAGATTTAACCGCATTCGGCATCTCAAAAAACGTATCCTTATTTTTATTTATGCTTATTCCGGTTGTATTTTTACTTATTACAATTCTGTTAATCAAAGTATTACACAAAAGATCATTTGCGGAAACCGTCAATGGTACGCAAAAAGTGCGAATCAAGCGTTGCTTGACCGGAGCGGCCGTATGGAGCTTTTTGATGGCCATCTATTATTGGGGAGATTATATGATGAATCCGGAAAATTACCGTTTGCAATTCAATCTTTTAGCATTTATTCCTTTATTACTCATTTCTGTTATACTGATCCCGATCCAAACCACCTCCGAAGAGTTTTTTTTCAGGGGATATCTTTCGCAAGGATTTGCCGGATGGACGAAAAACCGTTGGTTGGCCATTCTTATTCCCGGATTGTTATTCGGATTAACGCATAGCGCTAATCCGGAAGTAAAAGAATTCGGATTTTGGGTATCAATGTCGCAATACGTCTTTTTCGGATTATTGTTCGGGTTGGTATCGGTATTGGACGACGGCATTGAATTAGCGATGGGAATGCATGCCGCAAACAATGTATTCTTATCTTTGTTCGTTACGAATTATGCCTCTGCACTTCAAACAGATGCCGTATTCGAAGAACTTCATATTGTACCCGTCAAGGAAACGATCAGCCTTATAATTATAGGAATGATTACTCTTGCTTTTTTTGCATGGAAATATCAATGGAATTTCAAAATTCTTAATCAAAAAATTATAAAATTATGAACAAATTAATTATTATCGGGTTATTAACCCTTGGAAGCGTATCCTGTTTCGCTCAGGATATTCAGTTGCCTTCACCGAACAGAACCGGCGGAAAGCCGCTGATGGATGCTTTGAATGAACGTCAAAGCAATCGGGATTTTTCAGATAAAGAATTAAGTATGCAGACTCTATCCGATTTGTTATGGGCTGCTTACGGATTTAACCGCGAGACGAAACGAACGGTACCGTCTTCGCAAGACCGACAGGAAATAGACTTGTATGTTTTCTTGAAAACCGGCGTTTATTTCTACGATGCCAAGAATCAACAACTGATTCTGAAAATACAGGGTGATTATCGGGCGAAAACCGGAGTACAGCCTTTTGTGGAAGTCGCTCCGCTCAATTTTGTATTTGTCGCCAATTTGGATAAAGCGTCCAATCGCGATGCCGCTTTAACGGATTGCGGATTTATTGCCCAAAACATTTATCTTTTCTGTGCTTCGGAAGACTTAATAAGCGTAGTGCGAGGCTCCGTCAAAAAGGAGGAAGTTCACGATTTGTTGGGATTGAATGAAAAACAGGAAGTTTTATTGGCGCAAACGGTAGGTTATAAACAATAAAAAAAGCCGCACCGTGGATATGATAGAAACTCCTAATGACAAGATTTGAGAATTTCACCGTGTTTGTAATCCGCTGAGTATAAAAACTTGGCCAAAGGCTGCGGCCCGCCATTCACGGCAAAATTTGTCTCGGAATAACTTTTTTTTCTGATGAGTTTTCCAATCGACAAAATGCGGCTTTAATTACTAACCTTTAAAATTACTGTATCACGCTTGATACAGATGCAAATGTAGAGTTTATAATTCAATTATGCAAATAAATTTGAGGAAACTTTATACATTACTTGATCTTTTTAATTTAATTACTTGAGAATTAATCTATAATATAAATGTTAAAAATGTATCGGTTGAAACGAATCGCTCTAAAAATCGGAAGTAACGTACTGACTCGAAAAGACGGAACATTGGATATTACCCGGATGTCGTCGTTGGTTGACCAAATTGCCGAACTTCATAGAAACGGCTTGGAAATCATTCTCATTTCTTCCGGAGCCGTTGCTTCGGGACGAAGCGAAGTGCAAGTCAAAGGAAAATTAGATAACGTATCCGCTCGCCAATTGTATTCGGCTGTAGGGCAAGCCAAATTGATAAACCGTTATTACGATTTTTTCAAAGAACACGGCATTGCTTGCGGCCAAGTGCTCACGACCAAAGAAAGTTTGGGTACACGCCGTCATTATCTCAATCAGAAAAATTGCGTGAGCGTTATGTTGGAAAATAAAGTAATCCCGATTATGAATGAAAACGACACGATTGCCGTCACCGAACTGATGTTCACCGATAATGACGAACTTTCGGGAATGATTGCCGCCATGATGAATGCCGAAGCCTTGATCATTTTAAGTAATGTTGACGGCATCTACAACGGAAAACCCGGACATTCGGGACCGGAAGTTATCCGGGAAATTGATATAGACAAAGATATCAGCGCTTATATTCAAGTAACCAAATCCGCTTTCGGACGGGGAGGAATGATCACTAAATATCGAATCGCTCGGAAAGCCGCAAAGGAAGGTATTGAAGTCATTATCGCCAACGGAAAAACCGAGAATATTCTCAAGCAATTGGTTGAAAATAAATCCGATGTGATTTGTTCACGTTTTCTCCCTTCGCAGAAAGCCTCATCGGGAATCAAAAAATGGATTGCCCATTCCGACAGCTTCGCTAAAGGTGAAATTCACATCAACGCCAACGCAGCCAAAGCTTTGTCGGGCGAGAAAGCAAATTCGCTTCTTCCGGTCGGAATCATTGCCGTAGAAGGTGAATTTGAAAAAGACGATATCGTTCGTATTTTGGATGAAAAAGGATTGCCGATCGGCGTCGGAAAAGTAAGTTATGACAGTAAAAAAACGCGGGAGTTAATCGGGAAAAAAGGAAATAAGCCGGTCATCCATTACGATTATCTGTATTTGGAGTGAATGTTTTAATCTTAACAAATTCGTAACAATCTCGTATTCTTTTCGTAATATATACAAGGTAATTTTGCGCAAATCAAAATTATGATTGAAGCGAAGAACATTGACTTTTATTACGGGAGTTTTCATGCGCTCAAAAATATCAGCTTGACCATGGAACCCCACACAGTGACAGCGCTCATCGGTCCTTCGGGTTGCGGAAAATCCACTTTCTTGAGGCTTTTCAACCGGATGAACGATTTGATTGATGATACGCGCTTGACGGGCGAATGCTTGATTGACGGAGAGAATATTTACGGAAAATCCATTCAAGTGGATGATTTACGTAAAAAAGTGGGGATGGTATTTCAAAAACCCAATCCGTTTCCGAAAACCATCTTTGAAAATGTAGCCTACGGCTTACGAGTAAATGATATTCGAAACAAATCGTTTATTTCTCAACGAGTAGAAGAATCACTGAAAGCGGCCGCTCTTTGGGAAGAAGTGAAAGACAAATTGAAAAAGTCGGCATTTGAACTATCCGGCGGCCAACAACAACGACTTTGTATCGCTCGCGCTTTGGCTATTTCGCCTTCTATTTTACTGATGGACGAACCGGCTTCGGCGCTCGACCCGATTTCAACTTCAAAAATAGAGGAATTAATCTACTCATTGAAGAAGAATTATACGATTGTTATCGTCACGCACAATATGCAGCAAGCGGCCCGCGTCAGCGATAAAACCGGCTTCTTTATGTTGGGTGAATTGATTGAATGCAGCGATACAAAAAAAATGTTTTTAAATCCCGATAAAGAACAAACGCAGAATTACATCACCGGAAGATTCGGATAAACAGACGGAAAGAATATGAAATATACAGAAGAAGAATTGCAGACGCTCAAAGAAGAAGTGAGCGAAATGTGGAAATTGGTTTTATCTCAACTCGAAAAAGCCAAACAATCTTTTTTAAATGGAGATGTTGAAGTGGCTCGGGAAATCGTCAGTCGGGAAAAACGCGTAGATGCTTTCGAATTGAAAATAGACAGCGATTGCGAAAACTATATTGCCTTATACAGTCCCGTAGCCGTTGACTTACGATTGGTTCTCTCGCTGATTAAAATAAGCATAACGCTTGAACGAATCGGCGATTTTGCCGAAGGAGTCGCTCGCCACATCATCGAAGAAGAATGCAACACAATGGATCCCGCATTAATCGAAGAATTGCAAATGGAAAAAATGTTCGATACGCTTATTTCCATGTTATCGGACAGCTTTGTCGTTCTCGAATCGGAAAATACCCGGATTTCCGGGAAAATTCTGGCGAAAGACGATGAAGTGGATACCCTTTATCATCAAGCAATCAACATTTTAGCAGAATATATGAAACAAAATCCAGCACAGATTCGTTGCGGATTGAAAACCGTTTTAGTTATTCGCAAATTGGAACGAATCGGAGATCACTGCGGTAATATCGTGGAAGAGATTGTTTTTTATGTTGATGCCAAAGTTTTGAAACACGGCGGAAAAGCAGTAATATAAACCGATTTTTTCATTATATATATACCTATGACTTACTCCGATCATCACGATTTACCGAAAAAAATTCTCGTTGTTGACGATGAAGCGGTTATATGCGAAATTCTCGAATTTAACTTGACTAACGAAGGTTACGAAGTGAATTGCGCTCATTCGTCGGAAGAAGCTTTGAACCGGCTTTCGCCCGACCATTCGCTTATCCTTTTGGATGTAATGATGAGCGGGATGTCGGGTTATAAATTAGCTGAACTCTTGCGGCAAAGGAAAAACAAAATCCCTATTATTTTCCTTACGGCAAAAGACACGGAAAATGATATGCTGACCGGGTTCTCCGTAGGCGGCGACGATTACATTTCAAAACCTTTTTCAATAAAAGAAGTGGTTGCCCGGGTGAAAGCCGTATTGAAACGAAGCGAACAACCGGTCGAAAAATCAAAAAACAAATTAGTCTTTGACGATTTGCGGATTGATTTGGAATTGAAAGAATTAATTATAGGAGAAGAAAAAATTCCGCTGACGAAAACGGAATTTGAAATCATTGTGCTTTTATCGGAAAATAAAGAAAGGATTTTTTCGCGCAACGAAATTATTGACCGAATATGGAAAGACACGCCGTATATTACCGAACGCACGGTGGATGTGCATATCACCCGTTTACGTAAAAAATTAGGAAACAAAGCGTCGCTTATTTCCAACCGCGCCGGATTCGGTTACCGATTTAATCCTTCCAAATAAAGTAATAACAGGTATGAAAACAAATTATAAACAAAAACTGTTCCTCTGTTTTGTCGTTATTTTTGCCTTGTTTACCGTTGGAATCGTTTTCTTGGAACAAACGCGCGAAAAAGAGTACAAAACTTCCGCCTTGGAAGATAAATTGGACAATTATGCCGATATAGTTAACGTGATGCTGGAAAAACATCCGAATAATTTATCCATGATTGACAGTTTAGTTCAGTTATTCCCGTCTAATTTTCGGCTGACTTTGATTGACCGGCAGGGAAATGTATTCTATGATAATAAAATTTCGGATATTAAAAAGATGGAAAATCATTCCGGTCGCGCGGAAATTATAGCCGCTCGGAAAACAGGTAAAGGAAGCGATATCCGAGTTTCCGCCTCTAACGAAAAAAAATATTTGTACTACGCTAAACAGTTTACTTTATATTATGTGCGTGTCGCTTTGCCTTACGATATTCAAGTCCGACAGATTCTGAAACCGGATAATCTTTTCCTGTATTATATTCTTGCGCTGTTTATTGTTATATTATTAATAATTAATGCGGTGGCAAGTCGTTTCGGCCTATCTATACGCAGCCTCCGCGATTTTGCAAAAGCGGCGGAACAGGGAAATTTGCATACGCAAATTCATTTCCCTCAAGACGAATTGGGTGAAATCGGCGCTGAAATTATCGAAAACTATCGTAATCTGAAAGAAAGTAAAAAAGAAATTGATTTGGAACGTGAGAAACTCCTGCAACACGTTCTTATTTCGGAAGAAGGCCTGTGTTTTTTCTCTTCCGATAAAACCGTAGAATTTTATAACGGTTTGTTTATTCAATACTTAAATATTATCATTGACGAAGCGAACAGCAACCCGGCCGTAATATTCACCGATCCGGCCTTTGTAAAAGTGATTTCTTTCTTATCCCGGTCGGAAAAACAAGAAAACTATTTTGAAACTCAGATTAATAAACAGGGGAAAACGTTTGCCGTGCGACTCAACAGATTTGATGACCGAAGCTTCGAGATTACCTTGAACGATATAACCAAAAAAGAGGCGACACGCCGCATGAAACAAGAGATGACCGGAAATATCACGCATGAATTGCGAACGCCGGTAACCGGGATTCGCGGATGCCTTGAAACCATATTGGAACATCCGTTGGATCCGGAGAAAAAACAATACTTCATCGAGAGGGCTTATAATCAAGTATTGGCGCTTTCGGAAATCATTCAAGACATGGGCTTACTCACCGGAATGGAAGAAGCGCCGCAATCATTTAAATTAGAATCGGTTTCTATCAGCGAATTACTCGAAAATCTTCGAAAGGATTTAGAAATTCAATTGCAGGAAAAAAATATCCGGATGGAGTGGAACACGGAAAACGTCATTGTAAGAGGAAATCATAACCTGCTTTATTCCATCTTTCGTAATCTGACGGACAATGTGATTCGTCACGCCGGCGCCAATGTAAACATTTTCGTAAACAAATACAACGAAGATAAAGACTTCTACTATTTTTCATATTCCGACACGGGCCGTGGCATTTCCGGTGAGCAACACTTGAATCGGTTGTTTGAACGTTTTTACCGGGTCAGTGAAGGTCGTACCCGCGATACGGGAGGTTCCGGATTAGGCTTATCCATTGTTAAAAATGCAATTTCTTTCCACAAAGGAACCATTGTCGCCAAAAACAAACCGGACGGAGGCTTGGAGTTTTTGTTTAATTTACCGAAACGTTGAATTAATTATGAATTATAAATTATGAATTATAAATTAATGGCGGGCTTGACCCGCCATCTCCCGGAAAATCAAATATAAATTATGAAGGGATTGCGGGTCTTCGCTACGCTATGCCCGCAATGACACGGTACTCTTATGACAGCCTCATTTTTTATCTCAACCTTGCTTTTTCTTCTGCCGCACCGGTTTCGACTTTCTTATCGCTTACTTTTTTGCCGGATTGGAAATTGTAGCTCAAGGAAGCGCCAATCGTTCTGGCATTATACCATCCCTTCA
>JGI24699J35502_11134110_pt1 | contig 31696 bp, 26 predicted proteins | sample TergutMp193P4_FD_35502 | JGI IMG/M metagenome (IMG submission 35502)
ATATTTACTGATAAGTTTTAATATTTATATTTATTCATTTGATTATAAGTATTTTAAATTTATAAATGTGTATTTATTTGAGACGCTTAGTATAGATGGTTCTATCGCGCATCCAATTAAGCGCGAAATCTGTAATTACGAGGTTTTTTGCTCCATGCCATCCAAAAAAGCAATTATCACAGGATGAGTTTCTTGCTCGTACTTCGCAGCCGCAATGACGCAAAGTCTATTTTTCTTTCAATATGCTCTATGGCTTGAAACTATCTTTATTTTCATCTTCTTTCTGCAATAAAATTTTCAATTTTTGATACAAAAAGGAGACGACCAAAAATAAAATACCTAAAAAGACAAGAGAAATAATCCGTCCTGTTTGTCCCATCTTCCAAATATCGTAGAGATATAATTTTGCGATAATCAACACAAACAGACTCAAGGAAATGATCCGCAAAATGCGGTTTTTCTGTTTCATTCCGATGATCATAAAAATAAAAGAAGTAATTCCCCACAAAACAGGATAAACAATATTGTGGCTAATATTCAAGATGTTTACCTTATTTGATCCGTTGTAAAACAACATCAAAAGCAGGTGGTCGAATTCCGCACTGAGAACGACTATCCACACAAATGCCGTCAGCCAGTAGATCAAATTTCGCTTCTTAAATGTACGTATTCCTTCCTCTTTCTTTTGCAACACAAATACCATACAATAAATAAGGCATGGGAAAGAAAAATAATGCAGCAAAAAATATCTCCAATGGTTCAAAGTTCCAGACAGAACTTCCTGCCGTACCCGCAAAATTATGGGAAGATAAAGAAAAACGTACGATAAAATCAACACAAGCAGCAGGTTGTAAAGCAAGCGAAACCAATTTTTTCTGTCCCGGCGAACCCAGGCAACCACGCTGACAAAAAGATACGCATACAAGCCATACGATAACCATCGAAAATTTTGCGATCGGAAGAAGACGTTCATTTGGTATTGCAATTCCAGAAAGAGCGTAACAAATAACAAGATTAAACCAGAAAAATAAAATAATCGATCCGGATGAGGTATGAACGGTAGAAATTCCTCGTCGTTTTCTTTTCGAATCAAATAGGCGTTGAGCCAAACCGTAGCCGCAATCGTCAATCCGGTTATACACCATTTGTTAAAAACAATAGGCAAATAGAATTCTCTGTTCCCTTGAAACTCAAAATAATGAAACCAATTGGCCAATAGAGAAAACAACACCAAAACCTCGATCAGGATAAAACCGCTTTTAAAAACCGGAATTTTTGATTTTTGCCACAAGCCCAGCAATATCACGGTTTCAAACGCCCAAAACAGAGTGATGGCACAACCATTCAACTGAATCGGCACAGCCAAGCTGATAAAAGTCAAAACAAGCGCTATGAGCAAATATATCAGTCGTTTGTCAATTGTCTTATCTCTGAACAGGATCGCCAGCGGAATTGCATTCAAGACCGCCATCCCTATCGTAATAACGCCTTTTACGTTGACTGGATATGCCGAGAAAATATACAAAGCAGCCGCATACAATAACAGATTATCGGTTAAAATCAGGATGGAATGAAATGCTTGAATTTTTTTGTCGCTTCGATAATGGTCGATCAGCGCCAGCAAATAAAACTGTATGTAAAACAACAGTATAAAGCAAATAGCTCCCGCATACTGTTTATCAAAAGATAAAAACAACCAACTCCAATAGAAAAACTGGGTCAAAACGCCGGCAATGATGCCGATGATTTTCCAGTCTTTGCGGAATGCAACGATCAACATGCCCGTATTCAAGATAAAAATATAGGAAAACAACACAAGGTAGTTACTCATTCCAGATGAGACCATCAAAGGCGAGGCAAAACCACCCAAAAGAGAAAAAATCGCCAATTCTTTCCGGTCGTACCGAATAGACAAAAAAACAGAAAAAAGAGTGATCAATATCAGGAATAGAAAAGAAACTGTTTGTGAAAATATCTTGTAATCCTGAAATGCAATAGTAATGGTAATATACCAAATAGAAATTCCGCCTCCCACAAGGATGGAAGAAAAGGTACGGTATCGATCTTTCAATCTGTGCGCAATGGCAATGAGAATGCCTCCGCAAAGGATTCCCAAAATAACCCGTCCTATTTCATTGATCCAATTTTGATCAATAGCATATTTGACAAAATAACCAATTCCCAACACCAAGGTTGCAATACCAATTTTGCTTAAAAAATTTTCTCCGACTAATTTTTCATAATCATTCTTCTCCTTTGGCTGTTCTGATTCTATCGGCAATGTTCCTTTCCGTAAAAATTTTTCAACAGGAGGTTCTTCAATCATCATTCCCTTTTCAGGCGATTCAATCGCTTTTCCTCCTTTCAATTCCACTACGGAAAATTCCATCTCAGGATCAGGAGTTATTCCACTCAAAACCTCTACCGGAGGCAAAATATTACGATCTTTTTCGTCTTCTTGATTTATTTGATCCCTGGCAGCGGACTGATAGTCCTCCTCTGTTTTCACGTCTTTCGAGCGATTTATCCCTTTCTCCCTTTCTTTCTTTTCATCCGCAAGCAAATTTTCAGCCTCGCGTTTAGGTCTATTTTGCAACTCCATTTCACGGAATTTTTCACGCAAAAAATGCACATCATCTTCCAAACGTTCAAGCAAATTGAGTATTTTTCTATAGCCGGAATTGATATAGAGTATAATAATAAGGGTTGCAAAGATAATAAAAGTAATTTCCATCTGATTTTTGTTTATTATTCATACAAGTAAGTTTCGCAACGCACACAACAGAGGTCAAAAGTAATTAATTATTTGCAAAAAAAGTACAATTATATTTTCCAAAAAAAATCAGCCGAAAAAAATCTGAAAGCTCATTTGGAGATTTGAAGAGATAATCGTACCTTCGCAGCCAGTTTTAGAAAGTCTTCGTAGCTCAGTTGGTAGAGCAAATGACTCTTAATCATTGGGTCCAGGGTTCGAGTCCCTGCGAGGACACAAGGTAAAACGCTAATCATCAATAAAATAGGTGATTAGCATTTTTATTTTATGGTTCACGGATATGGACAAACGATCAAATGATTTTTTCCAATTGATCCACATTTTTCTTAATATCTTCATCCGATAAGGAATAATTGGTCAGGTCGCCGGCAAAGTATTGGTCGTATGCCGACATATCTACCAATCCGTGTCCCGAAAGGTTGAAAAGTATGGTTTTGGCAATTCCTTCTTCTTTGGCTTTTAAGGCCTCGTTCACGGCAGCCGCAATCGCATGCGACGATTCAGGCGCTGGAACAATTCCTTCTGTCCGCGCAAAAAGTACGCCGGCTTCGAACGAATCCAATTGATCGATATCCACAGCTTCCATCCATCCGTCCTTCAACAGCTGACTTACAATAGTTCCTGCTCCGTGATAACGCAAGCCCCCTGCGTGAATGTGCGCGGGCGCGAAGTTGTGGCCAAGCGTGAACATAGGCAACAATGGAGTATATCCGGCTTCGTCGCCAAAATCGTACTGAAAAATTCCCCGCGTCAGTTTGGGACACGACGACGGTTCAGCTGCAATAAACCGCGTTTTGCGACCCTCTTTGAAGTTATGGCGCATAAACGGATAAGCAATGCCCGAAAAATTGGAGCCTCCGCCAAAGCAGCCAATGATGATATCGGGATATTCACCCGCAATTTCCATCTGTTTTTCAGCTTCAAGTCCGATTACCGTCTGATGCAACGACACATGGTTCAACACGCTGCCCAGCGTATACTTGCAATTGGGAGTTTGCATGGCCAGTTCGATAGCTTCGGAGATGGCCGTACCAAGACTACCCTGATAGGTCGGATGATCGGTGAGAATTTTACGGCCAGCCTTAGTCGACATACTGGGCGAGGCAATCACTTGCGCGCCCCAAGTCTGCATCAGTGAACGGCGGTAAGGTTTTTGTTCATAGCTGATTTTTACCATATATACGGCCAGTTCCAATCCGAAAGTTTCTGCGGCGAACGCCATGGCCGTACCCCATTGTCCGGCTCCCGTTTCGGTGGTGATGTTGGTAATGCCTTCTTTTTTGCAGTAATACGCTTGCGCCAGCGCCGAGTTGAGTTTATGCGAGCCGACCGGACTTACGCTTTCATTCTTGAAATAGATATGAGCGGGAGTATCCAGCGCTTTTTCCAAACCCGTAGCGCGCACCAACGGCGATGGCCTATAAATCCGGTATTTCTCGCGAACTTCTTCCGGAATATCGATCCATACGTCGGTTTGATTTGTTTCTTGCCGCGACAATTCTTCTGCAAAAATAGGAAACAAGTCTTCTGTTTTTAACGGCTGTTTGGTTCCCGGATGTAAAATCGGCATCGGTTTGTTGGGCATTTCAGCCACAACATTATACCACTGTTCCGGTATCTCTTCCTCACTGAGGACAATCTTTTTCTGATTTGTCATGATATACTTTGTTTATTAATTGGACTTATGGCGTATTTTGTTCTGTTGCATTGTGTTCGTGAATATTTCTCACTACTCAGGCACAAATGTACAACAATTTCACTATTTTTGCAGAGCAAAAACGAAAATTATGCTTCAGATAGAAGTTAGCAATGTACATAAATCATTCAAGGATGTGCAAGCCGTGCGCGGTCTATCGCTTGCCATTCGTGCGGGCGAATTTGTGGCCTTGTTGGGACCCAATGGCGCAGGCAAAACTACATTGGTCGAAATGATGGAAGGCTTGCGGAAACCCGATAAAGGTGAAATCCGCATTCAAGGAAAAACTTGGCAAAAACACGAAAACGAACTTCGAAAAATCATCGGTTTGTCGTTGCAGGAAACTCGTTTTCCAGAGAAGTTGACAGTGCGCGAAACATTGCGCCTTTTCGCCAGTTTTTTCGGGCTGGATGAAGAACGCGTTCAGGAGGTTATCGAATGGACGGGACTGGAAAGCAAACACAAATCCATGACGGGGACGTTGTCGGGCGGACAAAGGCAACGGTTAGCATTGGCTGTGGCGCTGCTGAACCGTCCGCAAATTCTTTTTTTAGACGAACCCACTACCGGATTGGATCCTCATTCGCGACTCGATCTGTGGAATATTCTTAAGGCATTGAAAGACGGAGGAGAAACAACTTTAATCCTGACTACCCATTATATGGAAGAAGCGGAATCGTTGTGCGACCATATTATTATCATCGACGAAGGAAAAATCCTGCAGGAAGGACGATTGGAGGATTTGCTGAACGAAAAAGCCCGTAATCTGGACGAACTATTTATTCAGTTGACGGGCAAAACATTAAACGACCATTCGGAAGGGGAAAAATAAGGTGAAAACATTGAAAAACAAACAATTATATCAACTGACGCTGACGCAGTTTTTGGAAACCATCCGCGAACCGGAAGTGTTGTTCTGGGGAATTATTTTTCCGGTACTGATTTCCATCGGCTTGGGTTTGGCTTTTACGCAAAAATCCGAATCGAAATTTTCAATTATCCTGGTGGAAAATCCGCCTGCGGAATTGGATTCTCTGCTTCATTCGTATGCTCAATTGGAAGCAGTGAAGGGAAAAGAAATCTGGTCGTGGAAAGTAAAGGATAATATTCTGGGACATACGGAATTTAAATTTGAACGCAATGACTGGCAATCGGCGATCGTTGCCTTGAAACGGGGGGAAGCCGATATCATCATCTCGGATTCGGTTGGAAAAATGCAATATCATTTCGATCCGTATAATTCGCAAGCGCAATTGGCCTACATGAAACTGTCGGCTTTGGTACAGTCGCCGAAAACATCCAATACGACCATTGTCGTGCCTGTTGCACCTTTGACCTTAAAAGGCGTCCGGTATATCGACTTCCTGGTACCGGGTTTAATTGCTTTTGGCATTATGAGTTCTATTCTTTGGGGCGTCAGTTATACGTTGATCGAGCGGCGATCGCAAAAGCTGTTGCGGCGCATGGTAGCCACGCCAATGAAAAAATCGTATTTTCTGTTTGCCCTGATGTTTGTCCGCATCCTGATGAATTTTGTCGAAGCTTTGATTCTGTTCTTTTTTGCATGGTTGCTGTTCGACATCCAGATACAAGGAAATATTGGCGCCTTGCTGGTTTTGTTTATGGCGGGAAACATTGCCTTTACGGGAATAGCCGTATTGGTTTCGTGCCGTACATCCAAAACAGAAGTTGGTACCGGATGGATCAATGCAGTACAAATGCCGATGATGATCCTTTCGGGGGTCTTTTTCAGTTACCACAATTTTCCCGAATGGAGTATTCGAATTATCAAGCTGTTGCCCTTAACTGCGCTGGCCGACGGCATTCGAAGCATTTTCAATGAAGGAGCCGGATGGATGGAAATTATGACCCCTTCTGTGGCGCTTTCTGTTTTTGGAGCGTTGTGTTTTGTAATTGGAATGAAATTTTTTAAATGGTATTGATTTTTTGGGGATTTCTTCATTTTCTCATCATATTTCAATGACCTTCTTTTCCACATTCCAGCCCGAAATGGAAAGCGTATATTTTTTGTTTTTTTCTTTGGCAAACCGACATTTGAGTACTTTTTCTTCGCCGGGTAATAAACTGATATAATTGTCTGACCATTCTATGGGAACCACAACGTTCTTTTCTTCATCCTGTACTAACAACTGGGTGAAAAAGGCAATTTCAGTCGACAAATTCCGAACGGTGACTTTGATTTCTTTTTTTCCCTCGTAAAGAATATAATCTATATATGCAGAAATCTGAGCGGGAAGCATTTCGTTCAAGTCGGTCAAATCGGCGTAACGAGTAGTAGGCGTATGCATCCAATTTGTTTTATCCCAATTAAATACATCTTTATTTTCCGGTACCCAATAAAAATTGTCCGTTACGATTTCTCCCATCGAATCGATCAATCGCAGAGAAATGAAGACGCCTTCTTCCAGCGGACTACACTTAATCAGTTGACGTGAACGATTCGGCTCAAGTTCGATCATACTTTCGGAAGATTCCATCAATTCGGAATAAAGCGAATAAATTTCGTAGTGCATCATTCCGCTAAATCGCTTATCCATCCGCTCATTGACTACATAAATACAGTTATCTTCGTAATTGTAAATCGCCTGTTGCGGTTGATTGGCTTTTTTTGCCGCATAATAGCCGGCAGTCGGAACTAAGTAATAATCGTATAACTGCCAGTAGAGCGAAGGCCAAGCTGAATTCATCATCCACTGAATAATTCCCGTGGTCTGCGGAATTTTAACGCGAAAAGCTTCGAACATCGCTCTGGTTCCTTCGTAGTCCATTACTTGCGCTTTGGTTATGTATTCTTCTAAGGAACGAGCTTTGCCGTATTTGCGGTTCATTGCTTCTGTCAATACCGACAAATTGTTCATGGCATCTTGCGAAGATGTACAGTGGTAGTTCCAATTTTCATTGGTTACCGGCCAAAGCGCACTTTCTGGAATAAACTTTTTAATTGATTCGAGAATAGGTAATTGTGCTCCAATTCCGGTTTCCGTATTAAATCCGTAGGCTCCGCCCCAGCGACGGTCTTCATACCAATAATTAGGACCTACATATTCGTAGGGGCCGTTCATTTTCATTCCTGTCGGGCCAGAGATTTCGCTGGTTACGCGAGCAGCCGAAGCCATGTAAGGACGGTCGTCGATTCGTCCCAATATTTCGCAATATTTTTTTTCCAGCGCCGGACGAGGAATTTTATCGCTTCCCAAAAACCAGGCAATCACGCTGGGATGATTTCTCAACCAGAGTACCTGATCTTCAAACGACTGTGCAATTAAATTCATTTGTTCGTCGGTAATGATTCCTCCATACTCGTCGGTCTCTCCTTTCAGGTATTCGCTCCATTCCCATTGGCAACTCCACCCCGCTAAGAGCATAATTCCGTTTTCATCGCATAAATCATAAAGCTTCTGGCTTTTACCCCACATATTTTCCAAGCGGATAGTATTTAGATTCATATCTTTAGCGTAACGCACCTGAATTTCGTTGCTTTTGTCCGTATCGCGTAGAAAAAGATCGTCGGTCCAACCTCCTCCTTTGATCAAAATTTTTTTACCGTTGAGCATGAATCCCCGTTCGCCTTTTTCCGTAAAGTAATCCTTTATTTTTCGTATACCGAACTTGATTTTTTCTTCGTCCGAAACTTTATCTTTCATCTGAAAACTCAATTCCAATTCATACATTTCAGGTTTTCCCAGGTTGTTGCACCACCAGATACGCGGATTTGACAGATGGAGCGCCGGAGAATTCGTGCTGTCGAGCCGGATTTGTTTTGTTTCATTGGGTTGCAATGTGACCGGATAAGTAAAACTGCGATTATTTTCGATCGTACCGATTAAATGACCGTGTATAATTTTGTTGGAATGATTAACGAGTTCTGTTTCAATCGTAAGCCAAGCTTCTTGCAGAGTTTCTGTATTCAAATCCGAGCGCACTACCGTGTTTTTCAGGGAAACTTCTTCGGTAATTCGAATAAAAACTTCGCGAAAAATTCCCATGCTTTCATCAGCCGGACGCGGATTCCAATCTGCAAAACCAATATTAGGCTCGCCATCTTTCGCCTTGAACACTTCGATAGCCAACACATTTTCTTTTTTCACATAGGGACTGATGTCCAAGCTAAACCGGCGGAAAGGGCCGGCAAGGGTATCGGCTCCCGCTATTTTTGTTCCGTTCAGCCAAATGTTGGCACGATAGGAAATACCTTCCAAATCCAAGCGGACTTGCTGACCGGATGTCAATTCCGGCAACGAAAATTCTTTCCAGAACCACCACGATGAATTGAAAAGCGTTTTGTCGACACTTTTCATATAGGTTCCGAACATAATATTCGGATATAAACCGTCTTTACACAAAACCCCCATCACAGTCGACGGAACAGTGGCTGAATACCAATCATCGCTTGGAGAAAAAGAGACTAAACTGATTTCCTCTCCCGTCTGATTGACCTGCGCAGAAGATTGAATCTGCCAATTTTCTGACAAACTTATTTTTAGCGTATTATTAACTATTTCTGTTTGGCAGGAAACAAACAAAAAACATACGATACACCCCCAGAGTATATATAAAAAGTTTTGTTTTTTCATAGTAAACAAAAAATAAGTCGTGAAATTATTTGTTTTTTTCTTCTCGTATTTCTACTCGTCGAATTTTTCCGCTGATTGTTTTTGGCAATTCTTCCACAAATTCAATAACACGGGGGTATTTATAAGGAGCCGTTACTTTTTTGACATGATTCTGGATGTCTTTTTTCAATTCGTCTCCCGCTTTATCTTTGTAATCGGGAGCCAAAACAATGGTGGCTTTGATTATTTGTCCGCGTACTTCATCCGGAATGCCCGTTATAGCGCATTCTACGACTGAAGGGTGAGTCATCAAAGCGCTTTCTACTTCAAACGGGCCGATACGGTAACCGGAACTTTTGATCACGTCGTCGTTTCGTCCTACAAACCAGTAATAACCATCTTCATCACGCCAAGCCATGTCGCCGGTGTGGTAAATATGATCGAAATAAACGGTTTGAGTCAATTCTGGGTTGCGATAATAGCCCATAAACAATCCAATCGGCTTCCATCGGTTGGTACGGAAAATGATTTCTCCTTCTTCGCCGTCTTCGCAACTTCGTCCATCGGAAGTTACCAAGTCCATATCGTAAGCCGGACTGGGCATTCCCATTGATCCCGGCTTCGGCTTCATCCATGGAAAATTGGCTATTGTCACGGTAGTTTCGGTTTGCCCGAAGCCTTCCATGAGTTGCAAACCTGTGATGCGTTGAAAAGCATGAAATACGGAAGGATTTAGCGGTTCTCCCGCTATCTCACAGTATTTCAGGGAAGATAAATCATACTGCGCAATATTTTCTCTGATCAAAAAACGAAAAACCGTAGGAGGAGCGCAAAAAGAAGTCACCTTGTAATCTTGCATTACCTGCAATAAATTGGCCGGAGTAAATTTTTCGTGATCATATACGAAAATACAGGCGCCTACAATCCATTGTCCGTACAATTTTCCCCAAGCGGCTTTGGCCCATCCCGTGTCGGCCAAAGTAAGATGCAGACTATCTTCCTGAAGATTCTGCCAGAAAAGCGCCGTCACAATATGTCCCAAGGGATAGGCAAAATTGTGAATCACCATTTTGGGATTACCTGTAGTTCCCGAAGTAAAATACAAAAGCATAATATCGTCGTTGCTCGTCGAATTTTCCGGTCGAGCAAAAGGCGGAGCATCTTCCAATCCCTTTCTGAAATCCAACCAGCCTTCGTGTACAGCTGGACCTACCGAAATCCGGTATTGCAAACTGCCGCATTCAGGAAGCGCTTCCTCTATCTGCTTCATGATCCATTCTTCTCCTACACAGACAATCGCTTTGATATCTGCCGATTGGCAACGATAGACAATGTCTTTCTTGGTTAACAAATGGGTGGCTGGAATCGTTATCGCCCCGATTTTGTGCAAGCCGATAATCGCAAACCAGTACCAATAACGGCGTTTGAGAATCAGCATCACGCGGTCGCCTTTTCCGACTCCCAGAGACAAAAAATAAGAAGCCGCGGCATCGCTTTTCTCTTTTATATCTTTGAAAGTGAAATCAATATGTTCTCCTTGATCATTTACCCACATAAGCGCTTTTTTATCCGGATGGATTTTAGCCCATTCATCGACTATGTCATATCCAAAATTAAAACGCTCGGGCGTTTCTATTCGAAAGTTTGCTTGAAAATCTTCCTGATCTTTAAATGTTTTCCGACTAATATATTTTTCAACCATTACATTTGATGAGTTAATTGCGGTAAAAAAGCTTAAAAATATTTCTTTTGTCCTTATTGCAGGATAACTGCTAAAAATTTCACAGGTTTTTCATCCATGGCTTTCATTCCATGCGGATAAGAGGAATCGAAGTAGATGCTGTCGCCCGGATTGAGAATCAATTTCTTGCTGTTGATTTCAAGCAACAGACGACCTTCCAGTACATAATTAAATTCCTGTCCCTCGTGCGTATTGAGGTAGAGCGGTTCCTCTCTGGGCTCGACAGTCACCTCAAAAGGTTCTGCTTTCGGATGTCTGTATCCGCCAGCCAATCCCTGATATTTATAGGCTTGGGTACGTTCTACGAAGTTGCCTTTTCCCCGACGGGTGAGAAAATAGGCGCTCATGCGAGGCTCATCGCCTGAAAGCAAAGTAGAAGTATCTATTTCAAATTTTTGAGCGACATCGAAAAGATAACTGATGGGTATATCTACCTTTCCCGATTCATATTTAAGAATATCCTTTTCCGATTTATTCATTTGAATAGCCATTTCTGCCGGCGATAAATCCAATGATTCTCTCAAGCCTTTCAATCGTTCGGCTATTTGCATAATTTGTTCATTCATTGCATAGATAGTTATGATGGTAGATATTTGATAAATATTTTTGCAAATGTATCAAATAACTTTCAGAAAGCAAACGAATGATTTGAAAATAATTGATTACTTTTGCACTATGAAAAAGAAAATAAGTGAATGATTGAACGAATTATTATTTTAGAAGGTGCAGACCTTGCCGTTTTTTTTGGAACGAATCATTCTAATATTCAATTAATCAAATCCTTATATCCGAAGTTGAGAATAGTGGCGCGAGGGAACGTGATAAAGGTAATAGGCGACGAGCAGGAATTGCTGACTTTTGAAGAAAAAATCCAGGAACTGGAAAAATATTCACAAGAATATAACTTGCTTACGGAAGAAGTGATATTGAAAATTGTGAAAGGTCAAGGGGATGCAAAGCTGATGGTAAGGCAGAACAATTTGATTATTTACGGAATGAACGGCAAGCCGATTCTGGCGCGAACAGAAAACCAACAACGGTTAGTACGGGAATTTGATGAAAACGACATGTTGTTTGTGATCGGCCCTGCGGGTTCCGGTAAAACATATACAGCGATAGCGTTGGCAGTTAGAGCCTTGAAAAGTAAGGAAATACGAAAAATTATTTTAAGCCGTCCAGCGGTGGAAGCAGGAGAAAAATTGGGATTTCTTCCGGGGGATATGAAAGATAAGATCGATCCTTATCTGCAACCTTTGTACGACGCTTTGGAGGATATGATTCCAGTATACAAATTGAAGGAATATATCGAAAATAAAATTATCCAAATAGCTCCTTTGGCATTTATGCGGGGGCGAACGTTGAACGATGCTGTAATTATCTTGGATGAAGCTCAAAATACAAGTCCTCAACAAATCAAAATGTTTCTTACTCGTTTGGGAATGAATGCGAAAATGATTATCACGGGCGATATTACCCAAATTGATTTGCCATCTTCTCAATCTTCCGGTTTGATTCACGCCATGAGAATATTAAAAAATGTGGCGGGAATTTCGCAAATCGAATTTGAAAAGAAAGATATTGTACGGCATAAATTGGTTCAACGCATTGTAGAAGCATACGAAAAAGGCGAACGGGAAACACATAAACCTTCCGATAAAAATTTTGCCGAAACAATGCTTTCAAAAGAGTTCAAATAATATATTATTACGTATGAAAAACGATAAGAATGCATCTTTTTCACACTCATCTTCCGAAAATATGGGTGTGTTGCTTACAACTCATTTTAATTTTCCGGGACAAACCCATGTATATCATGGAAAAGTGAGAGACGTGTATTTCATTGGCGACGATCTGTTGGTCATGGTTGCTACCGACCGGATTTCGGCATTCGATGTAATTCTTCCTCAAGGGATTCCCTACAAAGGACAAGTTTTGAATCAAATTGCGGCAGGATTTCTGGACGCCACTGCCGATATTCTTCCCAATTGGAAGTTGTCCATGCCCGATCCGATGGTTACCATGGGTTTACGCTGCGAACCATTTAAGGTAGAGATGGTCATACGCGGCTATCTCACCGGAAGCGCTTGGCGGGAATACAAAACCGGCGTACGAACGCTGTGTGGAGTCGATTTGCCGGAGGGGATGAAAGAAAACGAAAAATTTTCATCGCCTATCATTACGCCAACAACCAAAGCGGAGGAAGGCCACGACGAAAATATTTCCAAAGAAGAAATTATTGCACAGGGATTAGTCGCTAAAGAAGACTACGAACAATTGGAACGGTACACGCAAGCCTTGTTCCAACGCGGAACGGAAATGGCCGCTTCCAAAGGATTGATTCTGGTTGATACAAAATATGAATTCGGGAAAAAAGACGGAAAAATTTACCTGATCGACGAAATTCATACGCCCGATTCTTCCCGCTATTTTTATGCCGAAGGTTATCAGGAGCGGTTTGAAAAAGGAGAAGAGCAAAAGCAACTTTCTAAGGAATTTGTTCGCAAATGGTTAATGGATAATGGATTTCAAGGAAGAGAAGGGCAAAAAGTTCCTGAAATGACAATCGAATATTGTCAAAGCGTATCCGAACGATACATTGAGTTGTACGAAAAAATTACAGGAGAAAAATTTGCAAAAGAAGACATTAGCAATCTTTCCGCCCGCATAGAAAAAAATGTAAAAGCGGAATTAAGTAAATAAAAAATGGATCAGTATGGATTGATAGGGTATCCATTAAAACATTCTTTTTCGAAAGATTTTTTTAATGACAAATTTGAGGCCGAAAAAATCGATGCCGAGTACATCAATTTTGAAATTTCTTCCATCAAAGAATTAAAATCTATAATACAGGATTATCCGGATTTGAAAGGATTGAATGTAACCATTCCCTATAAGGAACAAATTCTTCCCTATCTGAACCGTTTGAGCGACAATGCTCAACAGATTGGTGCCGTAAATGTGGTAAAAATCGACCGAAACAAAAGCAAAATAAAATTGATGGGTTATAATTCCGACATTATCGGTTTCAAAGAATCCATCGAAACGTTGTTGCGTGCATACCCATACCATCAACGCGCCTTGATTCTGGGAACTGGAGGATCGGCCAAGGCTGTGTATTACGGCTTAAGTCAATTGGGGATTACCTCTATTTATGTTTCTCGAACGAAGAGTTCAGAAAAAATACTGACTTATGAGGAATTAACTCAACAAGTGATGACTGAACATACGATTATTGTCAATTGTACGCCCGTAGGGATGTGGCCGAAAATAAACGAACGTCCGGATATTCCCTACCAATGGTTGACAGAAAAGCATTTATTGTACGATTTGCTATACAATCCCAACGAAACGCTCTTTATGCAATCGGGAAAAGAATGCGGCGCTACGGTAAAAAATGGTTTGGAAATGTTGCTGTTGCAAGCATTTGCTACATGGGATATTTGGCTGAACGCCTGAAGGAGACCTTTATTTGCAATCCACCAAATTAATTTCTAAATCAGGGAGCATTATTCTTTGCATAACAAAGAAAGGATATCCGTTTTTTCCGACTTTTATCAACAACCTCAATTCGATTTTAACGCTTCAACGCACTTCTCCAGATTGTCGGGACGGATCACGACAGTAGCGCCGGATCCGAAAGAAAAAGCATACATATATTCAATAAAAACGCCTGCTTGAGTAATCGCATCCATTGCTTTAGCCAATGCGCCTGGTTCGTTGGGACACTCCAAGCAAACCACATCCGTGACGTTAACGGCATATCGGTATTCTTTCAGAATGGTCTTTGCTCTTTCGGGTTCGGATACGATCAACCGTAAAATCCCGAAATCAGAATTCTCAGCGACGGTAAAGGCTGTCATGTTGATGCCTGCATTCCCCAATATTTTGGCGATTTCGCTAAAGCGTCCTCTTTTGTTTTCCAGAAAAATAGACAACTGTTTGATTAACATAAGCGATAAATTAAGAATGAAAGAATTAAAAATGAGTACTCTAAATAAACTTTCTCTTGTCGATGACCCGTTTGGCTTTTCCTTGACTTCGTTCTAAGCTGCGGGGTTCAACCAACTTGATATCAGGGATTATTCCTATTACGCTTTGAAGGCGATGGGTAATTTTTTTCCTTAATTCCAACATCTTAGCCATTTCGTCCGAATAGAAATCTTCCTTTACTTCTACCTGCACTTCAAAAGTATCCAGATTTTTGACGCGATCGATTATTAACAGGTAGTGAGGTTCCAATTCCGGCATTTCACAAATGATCGATTCAACTTGAGAAGGAAATACATTCACCCCTCGAATAATCAGCATATCATCGCAACGTCCCAGAATCCGGCTCATGCGGACGGAAGTACGCCCACAAGCGCATTTTTCGTAGGTTAAACGGGTCAAGTCGCGGGTACGAAAACGAATCAACGGCATTCCTTCCTTCGTAATGGTAGTGAATACCAATTCTCCCAGAGACCCTTCCGGCAGAACTTCTCCCGTAGCCGGATCTACAATCTCTGGATAAAAATGATCTTCACATAGATGCGTGCCGTTCTGATACTCGCATTCGTGTCCGACTCCCGGACCGATGATTTCGGTCAATCCGTAGATGTCGTAAGCCCGAATGCCTAATCTTTCTTGCAATTCCCCACGCATTTGCTCGGTCCAGGGTTCCGCGCCGAAAACTCCTACTCTCAGTTTGAACTCTTTTCGAGGAATTCCAGAATCTTTTAATACATCGGCCAGATGAAGGGCATACGAAGGAGTGCAAGCCAAACCTACTGCGCCAAAATCATGCATCAGCATAATCTGCTTTTCCGTATTTCCGCTCGACATGGGAATAACGGTTCCTCCAATCGTTTCTACGGCTCCATGCGCTCCAAGACCTCCCGTAAATAATCCATATCCATACGAGATCTGAACAATATCATTTTTGCCCAATCCATACGCAGTAAAACATCTGGCTCCTACTTCATTCCAAATATTCAAATCGGTACGCGTATACCCCACCACGATGGGCTTGCCCGTAGTTCCCGATGAAGCATGCAAACGTACGATCTCGGACATCGGACTGCTCATTAATGCAAAGGGATAATGATCGCGCAAGTCTTGTTTCGACATAAAAGGAAGCTTTACTATATCCTCCATTGTGTTGATATCGGAAGGGATAATACCCGCTTCCTGCATTCGTTTTCTGTAAGGTTCACAATTGTAATACACTCTTTCTACTACCTTTTTTAAACGGCTTTCCTGGAGTTTTTGCAAATCCTGACGATTCATGCACTCCATTGTTTCATTCCAAATCATTTGTTTTTGTGTCCTAATTTATTTTATTCAAATGTACCGGACAAAAGTAAAACATTTTTTTGGATTGAGTGTAAAAAGCTTAAATAAATCGAATTTTACTTGAACGCAACTTAATTTTTCACTACTTTTATACCGTCTAATATCAAGTTTTCATTTCTTAATTATCGTAGATATAATGGAAAATAACATTTTTGCACTTAACCTCGAGCAACTCAAAGAGATTGCCGAATCTCTTCAAAAGAGAGTAGAAGAAGGACTCAGTATGGAAAACCAGGAAGTCCAATGTATCCCTACCTTCATCCATCCTAAAACGGACAATGTCAATGGACAGGCTTTTGTTCTCGATTTGGGAGGTACCAACTATCGGGTGGCCTCTGTAGACTTTAAGGACGGCAACCCGACGATCCGACCGGAAAACGGATTTAAGAAAGATTTATCGGTAATGAAAAATCCAAGTTTTACGGAAGAACAACTTTATGCCGAACAAGCGAATCTCATTCGGGAAATCAAACGGGAAGACGAAATACCGGTTGGCTACTGTTTCTCTTACCCAGCCGAATCGCTCAAGGATGGCGATGCCAAATTGTTGCGATGGACAAAGGGAGTCAATATTCCAGGGATGGCCGATAAACCCATCGGCAAACCGCTTCTCGAATACCTCAATAAGGAAACAAGGCCCAAATTTAAAAGCATAAAAGTCATTAATGATACGGTAGCAAGTCTCTTTGCCGGACTGACGAAGAGCGACTATGACGCATATATCGGACTGATTGTGGGAACCGGCACTAATATGGCTTCATTTCTACCAGCTGAGAATATTTTGAAACTCGACAAGAGTGAAGGATTTAAGGGTTTGCTTCCGGTAAATCTCGAATCGGGCAACTTTAAACCCCCTTTCCTTACGCATGTAGACAATATTGTGGACGCTTTGTCGGACAAGATGGGCACGCAACGCTTCGAAAAAACCGTTTCGGGAATGTACTTGGGCGAACTGCTCAAAGCTGTTTTTCCTGCCGACGACTTTGAAAAAGACTTTGATGCACAGAAACTAACGACGATGATGGGTTATCCGGACATATACAAGGAAGAACACGTGAAAGTAGCTCGCCAAATATACGAACGTTCAGCCAAGCTGGTAGGCGCATCCCTTGCCGGATTAGTACTTGTATTACTTTCGCATACGCCTTGCATCAAGCGCATTCGTCTCATTGCCGAAGGAAGCCTCTTCTGGAGCGAAGATCGGAAAGGACTTAATTACAAAGCAATTGTTGCCATTACATTGCGCGAATTGCTGGATAGCTTTAACTATAAATATGTAACGGTAGACATCGACAAGATGGATAATGCCAACCTCATCGGGTCTGCCATAGCGGCGCTATCATAGATTGATAAAGTGGCAAAAAAGGCTGTTCAAAAAAAATGTTTTTTTGAACAGCCTTTTTCTCAAGATATTGAATCCTTTTTTACTCTTTTTAATCTATTAATTATCCAAGCAACAATCGGTAAAATTATTCCCAAAGCAATGAGAACAAGCGAAATCCATACCATGATGTTTGCCAGCCAATAACCAATGCCAAAAACAAAGATAACAAGCCAGCCTCCGCCAATACTGATTAATTTAACACTTTCCTTTATCAGTTCTTTATTAATTATCCAACTGATAATGAGGAAAACAGGACCTACCAAAAGCAAAATAAGACCGCATAGAAAAAACACGTCTGTTGTTGTCCCACTGAATTTTGGTATAAAATCGAAATCGGACAACACAGCAGGTAGCAGGAATAATGTTAATCCGAGACAAGTCAATACAGTCCCTATTCCTCTTATTGGGTTCTTCCTAAATTTATCAGACAATATTTTAACGATATTCATTTCCTTATTTTGTTTTAACCATTTTATTCGTATTGTTATTATTTAAAAAATGAGAACAGCATATTTTCGGCAAGAGCTTTGCATTTTTTGCTGTTTCCCGAATATGAAACCGTTACTACGCAATCGTTGTAAAAAGTCATAATTGTACAAATCGACGTCCCCGATTGAACATATTCCATTATTCCCCATTTTTGACCATTCACCAGAACAAATTCGGTTCTGTTCATCTTGATGAAGTTGTATGTTTTCCAATTTTCAACCATTGTTTCAAAATAAGCGTCAAAATCCGATTCGCCGTTCAAGATTGATAAGGTGACGGAAATCATTTCTTCATCGTTCTCGCTAATGGTTGTGACGGACAAAACGCCTTTGTCGGCGCTCGGCTTGCCTGCTATCGCAATGCTTTCGTCTCCGGAAACACAATTTTCTTCGGGAAAGCAGTACCTGGAATACAATAATGGAAGCATAAAAGAGATTCCAACATCTTTGAAGGAGACCGGAATTGTTTCTACGTCAATTTCAGGTTCTGTTGGCTTCAATTCTGTAACAGGCAATTTTTCGAATTCAGGCGCTTGGATATTCAACTGCTGCAAGAGGGGTTGAATGTCGGAAGCAACTACAGGAATCCCTTCTTTTTGTTCACTGGATATTTGTATATTTGAAATAAGCGATTGTAAAAGTTGCACATTGTCGATTGTGACGTTCATTGCGGTAAATTGAAATAGATAAGAATTCAATACCAATCGAAAATGAATAGTCGGCATGCTTTGCATTCCGACAGCGACTGCCTCTCCCTCGATGCCGTCAATTGCCACGGGAAATTTTTTGATTTCCTTCTGGCTTTCAATCATCATGCGAATTGTCTCGCCCGACTTTTCTGTTTTTGGATAAAAATGTACAAAAATATTCAAACCGCTGTGGTATGCGTTGAAATGTAGCCCTTCCTGCTGCAGCAAATCATTTAGATTCCAATGTATTTCAAGATTATTTTCATTGTGAATGACGTTTCCCTTTTTTGTCAAAAAACTGTAAATCCAATCTTGGGGGAAAAGCATTTTCACTCCCAATTCAGGAAAAGAAAAAGTCGTTTGTACTTGCGTTGTATCCGAAATAAAAGCAATAGAATCGGCATTTTCTTGTTTATCAAAATGTCCGTCTTCTACCCTTTCATACGATTTTTTTAAAGTGAAAAAATGGTCATCTATAGGGTTATCGCCTTTGATTGACAAAGCAAAAGTCGCAAAAAAACAGAAAAAGAAAATAGGTTTCATTTGATTAAAAATTCTTTTGTTATTACTTCAAAAATTTGAGGATATTTTTTAAATACTTCATGAGGTGCAAACGGAATGTTGAGAAGCAAAGCATTTTTTACTTTTGTTGTAAGCTCAACAGCGCTTTCGAGGGGAAACATATAGTCGTCATTGCCGCGAATAATCAGCAGTGGAACGGTAATATTCTCAACGCTCGCATCGGGATATCCGTCTTCGGTTTTATCACTCCACATCTCGATTACGCATTTTGCAAATTTGTCGAAATCGGGTTGTGGATTGTATTGTTGATAAAAATCGAAACTTTGCTTAAAATAATTTCTACACTCTTCAGGAGTCGTTTCTATCATTAATTTTCCCATAAGTTCGGCACCGGACAAGCTCCAGGTCCCGCCGATGGTCACAATTTTTCGTATTGAAATTTTATTAGCTGCAGCAAGTCGGTAGGCAATAATTCCGCCCTCGCTATAGCCGATAATGTCAATATTTTCCAGATGTAAATATTTTGCGACAACTTCCACATCAAGTTGCAATCGCCTGTATGTTAACTGACTTGTCCCCCAAGTAGATTTCCCGTCTCCTCGACTGTCAATGCCGATAATATGGTAATCGTTAGTAAACATAGGCAGTATAGAATTAAAATCTTTGATATTTCCAAAACCGCTGTGCAGCAAGAGTAAAGTTGGCTTTCCTGCATTTTCTATCTCTTCGTAGTATATATCGGCGCCCTCCACTTCAAGATATTTCCCTGTTTTGTGATTAAACTCAATCGCTTGTGCATTGGCTGTGATTGCAAAAGAAGCGCAAATGCGAAAACAGCAGAAATAATTATTGAAACACCTCTTCTCATTTTTCCCTGTCGTTCTTTTCTTTTTATTCTCCTTCTCCTTGCCTGATCGACTGCATTTTATCGTGCCATTGAATTCGCAGTTTGGCATGATACTTTGAAAATTCATACTTTTGATCGGCATTGAGTTGATTTAACATCTCGGCTGTTTTTGCCATCCATGAGGTATATTCTTCATTGATTTTTTCTACCGAATCGGCAGAAGCCGCATTCTTTTCAAGTTTTCCATATAAGGCATCAAAATCGTCGAAATATTGGTCAATATCGGGCTTTTTGAATTTGGGACGCTCGGTTTTGCTGATTTCCTCTATTTGTTTTTGGCTTCTGTTTTCTATTTCTTGCATAACGTTTTTAGACGATTTAAAATTGTAATTCGCAAAAAAGACGCCCGCTATAAGTCCCAGAATAGCCAGTATCCCATACAGCGATTTTTTCCCCTTCGTCGATATCCATGAAGAAAATCCCCATACAATTAGCGCGATACCCAATAAAAGCATACCTATGGCCAGTGCGCTACTACCCCCCCACTCGTAGATCGGAATTAAAATTCGCGGTATCCGGTAAATCAGCCGTTCTTGAAAATAACTTGTACCCATGCTAAAGAAAAACACGCCGATAAACCCGATGACAAGCGCTTCTGTTCGTTTAGCAATCATTAAAATTTTTGTCTTTTCCATAATTTTTGTCTGTTTTTTCTACAAATTTACTCTTTTTATTTCCATTATTATCTCTTTTCCTGTAAAAATTTTATGGTTTTTTTGTTTGATTATCGTTATTTTTGCAGGAAAAATAAATTTTAATTATGTACGCGAAAAACCGGATTATTTTACAATTACTAACCTTTGCGTTTTTGAGCGTGGGTTTCTACGCTTGCCATTCTGCTTATTTTGAGAAAAACGAGGATGGCGTAACCATTCGTTTGAAATCAGGGTCGTCGAATGCCGCCCGAATCATTCGTTTGCAAGTAGCGAGCCCGAATATCATTCATGTTTCCGCTTCTCCCACCGGTGAATTTTCTTCCCGAAAAAGTTTGATTGCAGTTTATCCTTCCGCCGACAAAACCGAATGGACCTACTCGCAGGATAAGAATCGGGTAATCGTATCTACTGCCGCTATGAATGCCGAAGTTTTGCTTTCGACCGGCGAAATTGTTTTTTCCGACAAATCGGGACATATCCTTTTGGCTGAAAATTCCGGAGGAGGAAAATCTTTCGAAGCGATGGAAGTAGACGGCGAAAAAGCCTATTCGTTGCGTCAGATTTTCGAATCATCCGATGAGGAAGCTTTTTACGGTTTGGGACAACACCAGTCGGACGAATTCAATTACAAGGGAAAAAACGAAGTATTGTATCAATACAATACCAAAGTATCGGTTCCCATGATCGTTTCCAATAAAAATTACGGGCTGCTGTGGGACAATTATTCGCTGACTAAATTTGGCGATCCGCGCAATTACGACGAAATGAATCAATTTGCTTTGTTTGATAAAAATGGAAATGCAGGCGGATTGACTGCCACTTATCGAATCGATGGCGATTCGGGAACTATTTTTGTTGAACGGCAGGAAAGCGCCATCGATTATGAAAACTTGGAAACCATTCAGAATTTTCCGCAGAATTTTCCTTTCAATCAGTCTTTCGTTACATGGGAAGGCGATATTCAACCGCTGGAATCCGGTCTTTACCGGTTTATTCTTTGTTATGCTGGATATACTAAAGTGTATTTAAACGATGAATTGGTTGTACCCGAACGTTGGCGAACGGCTTGGAATCCGAATTCCTATAAATTTTCTGCTGATTTAAAAAGAGGCTCTAAATATAAATTGAAAATCGAATGGAAACCCGACGGCGACGTTTCCTATATTGGGTTGAAGGCTTTAAGTCCGGTAAACCCTGCCGAGCAAAATAAACTTTCGTTCTGGTCGGAGATGGGTGATCAGATTGATTATTATTTTATAAAGGGAAATAATTTGGACGAGGTAATCGGCGGTTACCGTTATTTGACCGGCAAAGCACAGGTGATGCCCAAATGGGCGATGGGATTTTGGCAAAGCCGAGAACGGTACAAAACACAGTACGAATTATTGAATGTAGCGAGAGAATTCCGCAAGCGTCAAATTCCTATGGATAATATAGTGCAAGATTGGTTTTATTGGCCGGAAGACGCTTGGGGAAGCCACGATTTCGATTTGGAACGTTTTCCGGACGCTACAGCAATGGTCGATACCGTGCATCAACTGAACGCTCGCTTGATGATTTCCGTTTGGCCGAAGTTTTATGTTACGACTAAACACTACAAAGAATTGGATCAAAAAGGATGGATTTATCATCTGGCTATTCAGGACAGTATCCGCGACTGGGTAGGCAAAGGTTATATGGGTTCGTTTTACGATGCATACAGTGAAGACGCCCGCAAACTTTACTGGAAACAGATCAAAGACAAATTGTACGACCGCGGAGTCGACGCCTGGTGGATGGACGCATCGGAACCCGATATCCAATCGAATAGTAGCATAAGCTACCGAAAAGAGTTGATGAATCCGACGGCGCTGGGTTCTTCCACCCGTTATTTTAATGCCTACGGACTGATGAATGCCAAAGGCATTTACGAGGGACAACGGGCTGCGGACAACGATCGCCGCGTCTTTTTGCTCGCCCGCTCCGGTTTTGCCGGTTCGCAAAAATATGCGGCTGCTATATGGAGCGGCGATATTGCTGCTCGTTGGGAAGATATGAAGGCGCAGATTTCAGCGGGATTGAATTTTGCAATGGCCGGCAATCCCTACTGGACGATGGACGATGGCGGATTTTGTGTGGAAAAACGCTACGAAACGGCGGAGGAAGGTTCTGAAGACAAGAACGAATGGCGCGAATTGAACAACCGTTGGCATCAATTCGGCGCTTTTGCTCCCTTGTTCCGTTCGCATGGACAGTATCCTTACCGAGAAATTTGGAATATCGCTCCCGAAAATACGCCTACCTACCAAAGTATGTTGTATTACAATCGGTTGCGTTATCGTTTAATGCCTTATATTTATACCTTAGCCGGTAAAGTCTATTTCGAAGACTATACGATCATGCGTCCTTTGGCGATGGATTTCGGGTCCGATTCAAAAACGTTGAATATCAGTGATCAGTACCTTTTTGGTCCGGCTCTGATGGTTTGTCCGGTCTATACTTACAAGGCGCGCAACCGCGAAGTCTATTTTCCGGCAGGCGCAGGCTGGTATAATTTCTACTCGGGCAAATACCTTGCGGGAGGACAAAGCCAGATTGTAGAGGCTCCTTACGACCGGATTCCCTTGTTTGTTTCCGCCGGTTCGATTCTTCCCGTGGGCGCAACGATTCAACATACGAAAGAAAATCAAAAAGATTTGACCCTTTACGTATATGAAGGAAAAGATGGCTCGTTTGCGTTGTATGAAGATGAAAACGTCAATTATAATTATGAAAAAGGAGCGTATGCGTGGATTCCTTTTGCGTATGACGATACGGAAAAAACTTTGACATTGGGCGAACGCAAAGGCGAGTTCCCTGGAATGGAGAATGAGCGCGCATTCCATATTGTATTCGTCCAAAAAGAAAAACCGGCAGGAATCGATACAAAAATGGCTGTCCAATCGACGGTTTATAATGGACAAGCGCAGACCATTCAACTGAAGTAGACAATACAATAATAATATATGACAGCATTTAGAGGAATTATCAAAAATCTTGAAGTAAAAGAGCATATTTTTGCAAAATAATATTTCGTATTTTTTCATTTTGTATCGAGAAATAGTAATTTTGCAATTTATTTTCTCTATATCATGAAAAAATACTACTCATCGCAGCCATCTTTATATTCGTCATTTTATTCGGGATATCAATATATGTTTGTGTTAAAAGTACCCTTCCATTGAATGAGATCAATACGAGGTTTCTGGCCCCCATTCTTACGGGCATCATACTTTTTGCGTTAACTAATGGGCTTAAAAAATATACAGATCATCAGAAACAGCTGGAAAATAAGAAACCGAATATAACGACTCCGGTTGTTATTATGCCCAACAGAAACAAGCGTTTTTTCACGGGACGGAAAAAGAAATTAAAGGAAATACAAGAGACTTTAAAAGAAAAAGGCGCTATTGTAATTTCCGGTCTGGGCGGCATCGGAAAAACGCAAGTGGCTTTGGAATACGCCTACCGCCATAAAAATAAATACGACAGTATCGGGTGGATGAATGCGGAAACAGAAACGATGCTCTTTGCTTCCTTCCAAAACTTTGCATTGAGGAACAAAATCATTAAAGAAGATACGAAAGAAGCGAAAATCATTATTAACGAGGTGCGCGACTGGATGCAGAAGCACGATAATTGGCTTTTTATTTACGACAATGCCCCAGACGAAAAAACATTGGAACCTTACCTTCCGGCTCAAAACGAGGGACGACGGCATGTATTGATTACCTCGCGTAATACACATTTTCCTCAGTATGACTTTCTGGAAGATTTCTACGTCTTTACGGAACAAGAAGCCTGCAAGTTTATCAAAAAATATACCCATAAACCGGCTGACGAACATTTCAAGAAGTTGGCAAAAATAATGGGCTACTTCCCTTAGCCTTAGATCAGGCGGGAGCCTACATGGCCAATCATTCCAATAGCAGCTATGAGAAATATTTGAATTCATACAATGAAAGGGGCTTGACTCTCTTAAAAAAATACGATGATGACCCAGAAAAGAAAACGGTAGCTACAACTTGGCAGATTTCTTTTGATAGTATCCGCAATGAGGCATCCAAACAACTCCTCAATCTCTGTGCGTTCTTCGCTCCCAACAATATATCCACGCAATGGTTCGCTGCCGCAAGTAAGGTTTTGCCCGCTCCTCTTCGAAAGGCGGCGGCAAACCCTACAGATTACGACGATGCTATAGCTGAACTTACCAAATACTCCTTAGTCAACTTCAAGGAAGACAACCTCAGCATCCACCGCCTTGTGCAGGAAGTGATTCGCGACAGCCTCCAGCAGGAACAAACCAAGTGGCGTACCTGTTGCATCAAGATATTGAATGAACAGATTTATTCTGATTTCTCCACCGTCGAATCCAGAGCGCTTTTCTCTACGCTTGCTTCCCATATCCTTTCGATTACAGACAAAATAGGCAGTAGTGAATCGCCGAAAGAAATTGCCATTCTCTATTACTTTCTGGGATTCGGATTCGATAAATTAGTTGATTATTCCCAATCCTTGGAATATTACACGAAAGCCTTAAGCATCAGTGAAAAGGTCTTGGGTATAGAGCATCCGGATACGGCCACTACATATAACAACATCGCCGAGGTTTATTACGCACAAGGCGATTACGACCAGGCCTTGGAATACCACACGAAAGCCTTAAACATCCGTGAAAAAGTCTTAGGTAAAGAGCATCCGGATACGGCCACTACATATAACAACATCGCCGAGGTTTATTACGCACAAGGCGATTACGACCAGGCCTTGGAATACTACACGAAAGCCTTAACTATCCAAGAAAAGGTCGGGGGTAAAGAGCATCCGAATACGGCCGTCGCCTATAACAACATAGGCGGGGTTTACTATGAAAAAGGCGATTACGACCAGGCCTTGGAATATCTCACGAAAGCCTTAACCATCCAAGAAAAGGTCTTGGGTAAAGAGCATCCGAATACGGCCACCTCCTACAACAACATAGGTAAGGTTTACGATGAAAAAGGCGATTACGACCAGGCCTTGGAATATCTCACGAAAGCCTTAACCATCCAAGAAAAGGTCTTGGGTAAAGAGCATCCGAATACGAAGCAAGTAGCAGATAATATGGCGATTGTCTACGAAAAAAGCGGCAAGATTGAAGCTTTCGAGGAGTGTTTGAAGAAAAACTTACAGTTGCTCGGGCGGATTTAAGGCGATATTAAATGCCATACAATATGCTCAATAAACATTTTTGAATATCAATAAATTGCATCAACATGCTTTGTAGAACTCCACCCAAATAAAAAGTCATTGCGTTTTTTTAATACCCGCAATGACTTTTCATAAAGCAATGAGTAAGCGTCTTAGGAACAGGCGATCCCTGCTACTCGTTCGCAATGCCGGCCGCCCTCGAACGATGTGTTCAAAAATACATTCACCATCTTTTCGGCTACCTCTTTCGACAGAAAACGTCCGGGCAAAGCCAATACATTCGCATCATTATGCGCTCTGGCTAAAGCGGCTGTTTCTTCGTTCCAGCACAAGGCCGAACGAATGCCCTGATGTTTGTTCAATGTCATATTGATACCGTTACCCGAACCGCACACAGCAATTCCGCACGATACTTCGCCTTTTTCGATGGCTTGAGCCAATCGATGCCCAAAAGTAGCATAACTGACGCTTTCGGCACTATACGTTCCATAATCCGTGTATGGAATATTTTTTTGCTCCAACACTTGCCGGATAAAATCTTTCAATTCGTAGCCGGCATGATCGGATGCAAGACCCATTCGACAAGAATTCGCATTTTCCATTCTTTTCGTTTCACAAGATTGATTTAACTTGTTGATATACATTTTTCCCCGTGAATCCTAATTTTTCGTCCAGCACCTTGTATGGAGCAGAGAAGCCGAAAGATTCCAATCCCCATATTTTTCCGTTGCTTCCGACTAATCCCAGCAGATTGACCGGTAAGCCGGCAGTTAAGCCGAAAACCTTTTTTCCCGGAGTAATTACCGAATCCTGATATTCTTTCGATTGACTTCTGAATAATCCTTCTGAAGGAACAGAAACGATCCGCACTTTGACACCCTCTTTTCTCAACAAGGCCGCGCCTTCTACCAGGGTGGCAACTTCCGATCCAGAAGCCAGCAAAATAACGTCGGCATTTCCGTCATCCTCTACAATGTAACCGCCTTTGGCCGCTTGCAAGGCTTCCTGATAGCGATTGCCTTTGGCCGGCAAATCCACAATATTCTGACGCGATAAAATCAGCGCTGTCGGCGTATGGATATTTTCCATGGCCAATTTCCACGCAACGGTGGTCTCCTGCACGTCTGCTGGACGAAGCGCCAACAGCGAATTCTGTCCGTGGTGATTTTTCAGTTTTTCCATCAAACGGATTTGCGCTTCCTGTTCTACCGGTTCGTGTGTAGGCCCGTCTTCGCCCACGCGAAAAGCATCATGCGTCCAGATAAATTTAACTGGAACCCCCATCAAAGCAGCCATGCGCACGGCCGGTTTCATATAATCGGAAAATACAAAGAAAGTTCCGCAAGCGGGAATTACGCCTCCATACAACGCCATGCCAATGCAAAGACAAGCCATAGTTAATTCCGAAACGCCGGCTTGCAAAAAGGCTCCCGAAAAATCATTCCGCTTCAAGGCTTGAGTTTGTTTCAAAAATCCGTCCGTTTTATCCGAATTTGACAAATCGGCCGATGCTACAATCATATTTTCTACGTGTTGGGCCAGATAAGCCAAAACGGTCGACGAAGCGGCGCGAGTGGCCTGACCCGGTTTTTGCTGAATGGCTTCCCAGTCTATCTTGGGCGATTTTTCGTACAACCAATAGTTTAACTTGGCCGCCAAATCGGGATGAGCCTTTGCCCAAATTTCTTCTTCTTTTCGCTTTTGTTCAACTATTTTCCGCAAAGCTATTTTTCTTTGCGCATACAGTTCTTCCACCTCTGGAAAAATTTGGAAAGGATCGTTGGAATCTCCTCCCAGATTTCGGATGCTGGCGTCATAGCTGGCTCCCGATTCGCCTAAAGGCATTCCGTGAGTAGCGCAATTCCGTTCAAAAGAGCTGCCGTCGGCTTTCAACGCGCCTTTTCCCATAATGGTTTTGCCGATAATAAGCGTTGGACGTTCTTTTTCCGTTTGTGCTTCTTGCAACGATCGACGAATGGCTGCAGCGTCATTTCCATCAATTTCAATCACTTTCCATCCCCAGGCTTTGTATTTTGCTCCTACATTTTCGCTGGTTACAGCATCGACTGTAGTAGACAGCTGGATATCGTTGGAATCATAGAACATAATCAGATTATCCAAACCCAAATGTCCGGCGATACGACCTGCTCCTTGCGAAATCTCTTCCTGCACGCCGCCGTCGGAAATATAAGCATAAATCGTGGGACTGGAAGTTTGTTGGGTTTTGGCTTGGAGAAATTTGGCGGCAATAGCAGCGCCTACGGCATAAGTATGTCCTTGTCCCAGAGGGCCGGAAGTATTTTCAATGCCATGCTGTAAATCCAGTTCGGGATGCCCAGGCGTAATGCTTTCCCACTGGCGGAATTGTTTCAAATCGTCCATTGAAAACTTACCGGTCAAAGCCAGAACCGAATACAACATAGGCGACATGTGACCTGGATCCAAAAAGAAACGATCCCGACCGGCCCATTCCGGACAATCTGGATCGTATACTAAAAACTCGCTATATAACGTTTGGATGAAATCTGCGCCGCCCATCGCACCGCCCGGATGTCCTGATTTTGCTTTTTCTACCATCGAAGCAGCCAATATCCGAATATTATCAGCCGCACGATTCATTATTTTAATGTCATTCATTAGGTTTATTATTTAAAAAATCGAATTTGCGAGATCAGTTTTGGGGTATCCGACCGGATTGTTCAGCATCGGGACTTGCGTGTCGGACAAATGCAATACCTCTTTTAATTCATCTTTTTTCATATAAGCGCGCGGAACAGTTACAAATCCGCAAGCCGAAGCAAAAAGCATAATGTTTTGCGAAACAATTCCGGCATCGATAGCTCCCCATTGTTTTTGTACGTCTTCATTCGCTCCTGTAAAACGGGAAAGATCGGAAACGATCAACAGGCAGACCGGAGCCTCTTGTATCGAAGCTTGAGTATCAGCAATTAAATTCCGGTAATCGCCTTCAGCTACCGGTTGCAACTCATGGACTTTTGCATCATAAAGATAAGCGCCTTCTTCCATAATTACATACACATCAATGTCTTGATTATTACGAGCAGTGGCGGCTGTTCTCCGTCCGTCTGGACGATTTACGCCATCGGCAGCCCACAATAAGTCGGAAAGATCTTGCAAATTTAATTTTTCAGGAGAAAATTCACGGGTAGAATGACGGTTTGCCAAGGCTTCCATAATATTAGAGCCGCGTTCCTTACTAGGTTCATTCAGTTTGATTGTGTCCAAACTCTGAGCGTTAACTACTGTGGCAAACAAAAAGATATTTGCCAAAAATAAAATAGATCGCATAAAATTTGTTTTTTTTAGATTATTATTGTAAAATGTTACTATGTTCTTTATGAGCCGTAAATTTAGCAATAAATATCAAATTTGTACTATCTTTGCTCCCAAAAAAAGAAAGTTTCTGATTATAATCGTTCATAAACGCGTAAACAAATGAAGAAAAAAATATTAGTTACAGGAGGCGCAGGTTATATTGGTTCGCACACTACCGTTGAATTGCAAGAAGCAGGATACGAAGTAGTCATTGTTGATAATTTATCAAATTCCAATTTGGGAGTAGTGGAGGGGATAGAGCGGATTACGGGAATTCGTCCTGCATTTGAGCAAATCGACTGTACAGATAAGAAAGGTTTAACTGAAGTTTTTAACAAATATCCGGGAATAAACGGGATCATTCATTTTGCGGCCAGTAAAGCAGTAGGAGAATCCGTTCATAAACCATTATTGTACTACCGGAATAATATTGTTTCATTGCTTAATTTATTGGATTTAATGCCTGAATATCAGGTAAAAGGAATTGTGTTTTCTTCATCGTGTACGGTCTATGGGCAACCGGAAAAATTACCGGTAGATGAAACGGCTCCTATTCAACCCGCTTTATCTCCTTATGGAAATACCAAACAGATCGACGAAGAAATTATTCGCGATGCTTTGAATGCCGGATTGCCTTACAAAAGCATCATTTTACGCTATTTCAACCCAATAGGAGCGCATCCTTCTGCCGAAATCGGAGAATTGCCTAATGGAGTCCCTCAAAATCTTGTTCCATATTTGACGCAAGCGGCTATTGGCATTCGAAAAGAATTGTCAATCTACGGAAACGATTACAATACGCCCGACGGCTCTTGCATCCGCGATTATATCCATGTGGTCGATTTGGCAAAAGCGCATGTAATTGCGCTGGACAGAATATTAGAAAATAAATCCGAATCGCGGCTGGAATATTTTAATTTAGGCACGGGAAAAGGCGTTTCTGTTCTCGAATTAGTTTATGCATTCGAACGCGCAACGGGCGTAAAAGTTCCTTTTAAAATTGTAGGAAGAAGGGAAGGCGACATTGAGCAAATATGGGCGGATTCTCGTTATGCGAATGAAGTTTTAGGGTGGAAATCAGTTGAAACAATTGAAGATACATTAAAATCAGCTTGGCGCTGGCAATTAAAATTGAGAGAAAACGGAATCATGTAATGCAGATCAAAAAACAGTTCAACGAAAATCTCAAACAGATTAGTTTTTTATTAGTTATTGTTTTTATAGCCTGTTTGATTATTGGCGAATTAAATTATTTCATTAGCTCAATTTTGGGAGCGCTTACCATATATGTGATTTTAAGAAACCCGCATCGCCGCCTTCGAGAAAAGGGATGGAATAACACATTGGCTACAAGCATCTTGCTTTTAGTAACTTTTGTTGTGGTCGTTCTGATAACAGGAACCATCGTATCTTTAATATATGGTAAATTGAAGCAATTCGATATAGAATCCCTTATCGAAAGCCTGAATCATATACATGGCGTAATCTTACGCGAATGGAAATATGACATTTTTTCTGAAAACATCATTCAAAGAGTCATCTCATTTGTTGGCAATGTTTTACCCGGAATATTATCTGCAAGCGGCAATGCTTTAGCCAATGTAATGATGATGCTGTTTGTTCTTTTTTTTATGTTGCAACAAAGCCGTCTCTTTGAAAGAGGAATCGAAAGTTTTTTGCCTGTATCCGACGAAAGCATTCTCCTGTTGAAGAAAGAAGCTTATAACATGATACTCAGCAATGCAATAGGAATTCCGCTCATAATGATTGGGCAAGGAATCACAGCTGGTTTGGCATACTGGATATTAGATGCAGGCGATCCTGTGATTTGGGGAATCATTACCGGTTTCTTCGGCTTAATTCCTGTCATTGGCACAGGAAGTATCTGGCTTCCTTTGTCTATCGACTTAATTATCGCAGGCCACATCTGGCAAGGGGTTATTCTTTTGATATACGGAGTTTGTGTGATTTCCAATGTCGACTATTTAGTTCGGATGGTATTTTTGAGGAAAAAAGCCAATATACATCCCGTCATTACACTTTTTGGTATTATTATGGGAATGAACCTTTTTGGTTTTTGGGGCATTATTTTTGGCCCTTTGACGATTTCTGGCTTTTTCCTTTTAGTTGAAATTTATAAAAGGGAATTTATAGAAAATAATTCCATTGAAAAAGAATAGTTTAACAATCAGTGGAATTTTTTTATAAAAATTATTCTGCAAAATTTTTGGATTATATAAAAAAAAGTTTCTATCTTTGCAACCGCTTTTAAGAAAACCGCCTGTTAGAGGGCGGGGAAAAAGGAAGCGAAAGACGATCTTTGAAAGTATTCCATGATTACGCAGTACAAGACAACCGGAAGATGGAGACGTCGTCCGGAAGAAGAATAAC
>JGI24699J35502_11134109_pt1 | contig 31659 bp, 29 predicted proteins | sample TergutMp193P4_FD_35502 | JGI IMG/M metagenome (IMG submission 35502)
AATCATCGATGAACAATGGCGCCGCACTCAACCGTGAGGTGACCTGGCTCAGGTTCTCCCAGTAGTCGTCCAACCGACCGGTACGAATGTTCTCCAGAGGCACTGACGCTTCTGCCGATAGTATCCTCATGAGGATTTCTTCTGTGCTCATCTCCAAGGAAAAGACGACCGTTGCCAAGCTGTGGTGAATGGCAGCATTGCGCGCGATGTCCAACACGAGAGTGGACTTCCCGATCGCCGGCCGTGCCGCGATGATGACCATTTGACCGTGGTGTAGTCCGTTGGTGAGATCGTCCAATTCGGTGAACCCGGTCGGGACTCCGGACAACCGGCCCCCATGAGAAGCCAGGGCGTCCATCTCGTCCCATACCAGCGGGAGCACCTCTGCCAGTGTGTGGTAGTCGTCGTTGGCTGACCGTTCTACAGCGTCGTACAACGCCCTTTCTGCAGCGTCCGATATTTCTTCCACGTCGCCTTGTCCGGCGTATCCCAACTGGACGATGCGGGTCCCAGCGCCGATGAGACGACGCAGGATGGCCTTCTCCCGTACGATCTCCGCGTAGAAACCCGCGTTCGAGGCGATCGAGACCGCCGCCAGCAGATCATGGATGTACACATGACCACCCACACGGGCGATCTCGCCCCTCTTTGTCAGTTCGTCGGCCACTGTGACCGCGTCAGCCAGTCTCCCCTGGCTGTACAAATCCATGACCACATCGAACACCGCCTCATGGGCAGGATTGTAGAAATCTCCGCCCGTGATGATCGGCATGACCTCGGCGATCGCATCCTTGCTGAGCAGCATCGCACCAAGAACCGCCTGCTCGGCCAGCACATCATGTGGGAGCGTCCTATCGGGCGTTGACACATCATCATCACTTCGCATTGTCTGTCCCATTTCCGTTCCGTGACCGTTTTACAGGCCGATTCCGATTCCAACAGTCTGCACAGGTTCGGTAGAGATGCCGTCACTGTCGAGGTTGAGCAGATCTATGCTCATATCCGGCGAACTGGCTCTGACGGCGTCAATGCTGTCTCTCCTGGCGTCCAGCGCATGGATGATGTCAGGATCGCCAATGGTTCTCACGTCTGCCAGCCGGGATCCGGTGCCATTCGACCAGAGTGGGTAACTGTCGTGGCCGAACACCGCGTCGACCCCCCAATAGTTTTCATCGTCGTACCTGGACACGAACATAACAGCGTCCTGCTCTCCAAGGATGACCTTCGCTGTGCAGCATTCGTGCTCATCCACGGAGAAGATGCCCCTATCGACCATCGACGTCTCAAATGAGTCAATACGGAACTCCATCAGATTCCCATCACTTTCCATATCGAGGACTACACGCCGTCACTAAAGACGTCATCCGTGGCCTCAAGATGCGGGATGGCCTCGACGGTCACCTTCTGCCCGCTGAACAGTAGAGTCACATCGTCGGCGATAACCGTCATTGATGTTCCGCGACGGTCTCCTTTCGACCAGTCCTCAAACTCGATGTTTCCCTCGACGCAGACTTTGAGCTTGTCGCAATAGGCGGCCGTGTCCATGATCGACGAGATCAGATCCTTGCGGAACACGAGGACGTCGAATCCCATCCCGCCTTTCTTCCTGCTTGTCCCTGACTCATCCTTCTTCCATGTTCCCACCATGAGCCGGAACGTCATATAGATCTTCTCATCAGATTTGCTCGTTTGGACGGCTGGTTGACCAGCTATCGTTCCTCTCAGTTTCACTTGATTTCTCATGTTTTTCCTTCCTCGGCCATTGACCGATCAGCCACTTCTTCCCAGCCACGGGCACAGAGCCCACAACCCCGTGGCCGATGCCTGCGCCCGTGTTTCCTCCTGTTTGTACACTGAGTACCGCCCAGGGACAGCGGCTGAAGGTGGGTACCACGCCTCAGCCATCCCCTGTTCGACCATCTGCTCGCCGACGTCGATCCCCGACACTTCCACATACCTCAACAAGCGCCCGTACGAATCCATGTCTTCAGCCGCTACGTCTCTCACCAGTTGCACAGTCATTCCAACCGGAAGAAGATTCGACAATGATGCTGTCGCGGCGTCCGCCCCGCATTCGTCCTCTTGACCATCATGGCCCATTTCAGGCGCGTCAATGCCCATGACTCGCACCCTGGCAACCTGTCTGACTATGTTCACGTCAACTGTGTCACCGTCGATCACTCGTGACACCACTGCTGATTCTCCACCTGGATCCGACGTCACCGACGCAGGATCCTCGTGAGACCACAGGCTCAACCCCAGACAGACAAGTACACCAACACCTAAAGCCAGGAATCGAGCGGAGGACGAGCGGCGCATCTTACGACCCTGTATCCTCTCGTCGGTTCAGCTTGTCCACGACCGATTCTAACGCCGTCAATGAATCACTGACGACTACGAACTCTTCTCGTAACTGGTTGACAAGGCTGAGATAGTCAGCATCGTCACTATGGCGGAGTACACGCTCACCAGCAGGGTCGTACGTGGACTCAACTTCGTCCCCGATTTTATTTAGGCACGTGCGGGCTATCTCTAGCATCGACGACACAGGCGTGATCTTCATACCAGTATGCTATGGACCTGCCCGGACACGCCGTCTGTAGCCGCCGACAACAGTCATTACTGTGGTTGCGGGATCTCCACTGCGATGAACGACCATGAAGGAGCGAAAGCGGACGTGCAGCGGGATCTGACGGAGGGAGTAACAGTATCCCGCCACACGACGATGGCGTCTGCAGGGGCTGCAGAACACCATCTGTGGGGTGGGGATCATCCAGATTCCTCATCCCCACATGATTTCTGGGAGCATTCGTCCTTTGATGGTGGACAGGCCATATGGCGGGAATCCGTGTTGGGGGGAATTTCGCTAATATCCCCGCCACATGACCATGGAGACCCCACAGGGAGAAGCGGGGTGCCGCCTTTCGAGGAGGAGAAGCTCCAATTTCACCTCCACTTATGTTCAACGCGGGTATGGTACCTATCTGCGGTAAACGACGAGTCCGACCATGCCTGGCATGGAGAGAGCCAGTCATGTCTGCCCATATGACCGTTTCCTCGACACCCAGTCTTTTGTGCGTTGGAGGACTCTGGTGAATCCATCATGCCATTCAGCTCGGGCTCGGGGACCGGACTGGCGCGGAGAATAGGCTGCGCCCCACCAGATGTGTAACGCTTGAAACTCGCGTGTCAGCGCAGTGTTGGCGAGGATTTGGTCAATCTCATCGTCTTGCATGTAGTACGTTTCCGCGATGGTCGTCCTTAGCCATTCTTCGAACCGTTGCGAGGGTGTCTCATATGTCGCTTCCAAAATGCTCAGCCGTGTTGCCAGTTCCTCGATTCGGTTCCATAGGTCAGTCGGAGTGGTGGCCACTCCGCTCTCCTGATCAACAACCCATATATCATGTTGATCTTGTTTCTGGGCGTCCATCGGTTTTCCTCCCTCTCAGCCCTGGCAGACCGGGAAGTCGCCTGGCGTGCCATCGAGGTTAACCCCTAGTCCGGACATGGTTTCGATGGGGTCGACAGGCTGTCCTGACACCCTGATTTCGAAGTGCAAATGCGGTCCCGTGGACTCGCCGGTGGATCCCACCAAGCCGATCTGCTGCCCGGTGTAGACGCTTTGTCCTTCCGTCACCAATTGTTGGGACAGGTGCCCGTACACGGTCGTCATGCCGTTGCTGTGGGTGATCATGATCATCCGTCCGTACCCCGAGTTGCCTTGGTCGGTCACTGTGGCCACTGTTCCTGCGCCGGCCGCAAGAACGGGCGTGCCCTGAGCGGCTCCCATGTCGATACCGGAATGGAACTCATCTATGCCCGTGATGGGGTGGATCCTCCACCCGAATCCGTCCGTCAGCACCCACTCCGCACCGAGAGGCGCCGTCCACTCTGAAGAATTGGTTCTTCCAGTGGTCGACCCTCCCGCCAGCGTGGCGACGATCTGTTGGGCGTCTGCCCAGAATTGTTGATAATAAGCCGGGCTGCCCCCGATTTGCACATCGAACGCCACCTGCCCCTCACTCATCGTTTCCCGGCCGCTGATGGTGACCTCGACCCGGTAGAACAAGATCGCACTCGTAGAGGGGTCCATGCGTTCCTGTAAGGTTCCCCACCACTTCTGTTGTTGGAATAATCCCACGCTCGATGTTGGTGTTCCGTCAGGGTTGACGACTCCAGCTGTTTCCCAGTCCCCGTAGTTGATGTTGTGCAGGGATGATTCTCCCATGGCGGTCATCACCGCGATGGTCTGATCCCGTTGGTCCACCCCGTCCACAACACGGCCGGCGTTGATGATCGCGGCGGCGTTGCTGATCTGGTCACCTTTCCACACCCCCACCTGGTCGGGAAGGTTGCCCGTCGCTAGGACGGCTGATCCGTCTCCGCTTCCGCACCCCGTTTCCTCATCGACTGAATCTGTCGGCACGAGGATCATCCCCATGCTGAGCAGGATCGGGAAGATGAGGATGAGAAGGACGGGGACCGTTTTTTTCATGGAATGCTCACCGGGGCGAAAGCGTTGTCAAACTCGTCGGCGACAGGTGCAGGGATCAACGCACGGAGATTGTCGTCTTCGAACCATCCTGGTTCTTCCAGCAGCATCGGTGGACGCCCGGACATCAGCACCACAGCTTCATCGTCGTACAGTTTCTGTCTCAACCACCACACGGGGGCGACGATTTCCTGACGTGGGCTGACCGTGGTTGATGGGGTGCCTCCGCTGCCCGCTGCCGGAGTCGAAGTCGACGTTGACATGACCGTGTCCGTCCCAATCATCCGCGACACGGTGTCCAATGTCTCGTCGTCCTGCATCCGTCCGGTGAAATACACCTGGCACAGATGGTTGGCCTTGATTGCCCTGGCTTCATCCCTGCCGTAAATGGAGATGATCTGAGACTCGTCCTGCCACACGGTGATCAGCAACACTCCTTCGCCGCGTACTTTGGAGGCGATGTTCGCAAGTTTTCTCAACACGGCCACATTCGCCGCCTCGTCAATGCACAGCATCAACGGCGGTGTGATGGGTTTACCCCCAAGAAGCTGCGACTTGATCTCGACACGTCGCAGGATCTCGTTGATCAGCGTCTCGAACACAGGCCGGTAAATGCTCTGCTCAGATTGGGGAGCGACTATGTACAACGTCGCATGCTTGTCTACACCATCGTCGCCGCTGGTGTCTTTCGGCAGGAGGTTGTCAATGTCAAGGAGGGGACGGTTGCTCGCGGCGTCCACGTCGGTGGTGGCTGCCATCGCCGCCGACCCCCATGCTTTCATCACGTAGGAGGCTGTCAACACGATCGACGACCGTGTGCGGTCTACGCTGGAGGAAAACTTGTAGTAGTCCCTCCGGGCTCGTTGCGACCCGTCGAAGATTTCGCTGGCGTCCCACGCCGAGTTCCATTCCACCTGGGATCCACGTGGGGGACTGGTATGGTTGAGCAGCGATGTCGCCTGGTCGATCGATGAGTCCAGGATCCGTTCGATTCGTTGGTCCATGTCGGCCATCCCCAGCCAGTCAGCCACGGTGCCCATAGTGCCCCGGGTGAGGATCGCGCACCACAACAACGGTCCGACAAGGTTTTGGCCTTGGCCTTCCCAAAATGATGAGTCTTCCAATCCGCCCACGTTGGCGGTGTCCACCAGAGTGGCCGCCATCCTGTCAGCCTGGTCATAGGTGACGATACCCATCAATGGTGACCATCGGCAGGACACATGGCCGGAAATGCCTGTCGGGTCGAACACGAAAATTGTCCCCATCTTCTCCCGCTGTGCTTTTGTCAACGCGTACACATCCCCCTTCACAGAGGCGACCACGGCGGGTCCGTTCCATCGCAGCACGTCGGGGACGACCACACGCGATGACTTCCCGCCACCCGTGGGAGCTTCTACCAGCACCGGAGCGTTCCTCTCGCACAGAATAGGTTGGCACCCCATCCACCCGACCACGACATAGCCGACTGGTATCACGAGTGGATTTCTCGCGACGAGATCTTGGACATCGCCAGGGGTGGCCCATCGTTGTGAATCCCGGCGCCACCGGTCGTCAGGCTCTCCCGACGCGTCGGGAGAGGTGCTCATAACCGAATGGACGATCATGAGGATGATCAAGGCTGCGATGCCTACCCAGGCGTACCAGGGAATATTTTTAAGGAATTCCCCCAGGATGCTCATTGTCATGCTCCTATCAGTCCGGTGACGGCCGCGTCTGTGTCGGTGATCCACACTTCGTCTGAAGTGCGTAGGTGTTGGATGATCTCTGGTGGCCGGTCCCCGACGATCGCTAGGTGGCAACCCTTGGACAAGCTGGTCAAAGTGCCCACATACGTCCCAGGGTCGAGTCCCCAGAATGCGCAGAGCGCTTCAGCGTCGGCGAGTGTTTTCTGGCGGAAAAGATGCTGGACACCTGTGTCTTTGATCAGAGACTCCAGATCTGATCCGGGGGGGACATCCACCAGGTGGTGCCATGCTGACAGCATCATCGTCCCGGACCCGCGGCCGCGTTTCACAGTGCGTTTGAGCATTTTTGCTACCCGGGGAAGATCCGCGTCACTGTAGGCTTCCTCGAGTACGATCAGTTTGTCTCCGGGAATGGTCATCCAGCGGGATTCCAAATAGCCGATCACAACCATTTGCATCAACCCGAGCGCCGCTGAGCCGGGCGTCATACCTGTCGTGTCACACACCAGCAACGGTGCTGACAAGTCTAGTGGTGTCCCGCCAGGACCATGGGTTGGCCCGTCGATCAACCCGGAGAGGTCTCCAGTGATGTAACGGCCTAACGCCAATGCCACTTCGAGGCCCCATTCGACCATTGTCCGGGGTGTGACCAGATCCATAGATTGGAGCACTTTCACGCCTTGGTCCACTGGTCCCGGCACCGAATCAACGTCCATGGTGTACAACGCTTGGACGACGTCACTCAAGATGGGGACACGCTGTTCTTGCTGGGCGGCCCGTAACGCTTGACCGTGGGCTCTGGCGAGTGCTTCCCCTTCCCGTTGGGTCAGTGGACGCTCCAATGCGACTTCGGCTGCCAGTCGTAGAAGCTCGTCTTGTCCGACATGTTTCTCTTCGTCGTCGATGGGTGCGATCGCCGGGTCGAAAATGTTGATCGTTGTCCCCGACGTGCTTCTATCCAACACCAGCTGTGCTGACGGCACTCTCATCGCCAACCGTTCGTACTCTCCATGGCCGGAGTATCCTTCTCCTTCTTGGATCTTCCGATCGAAGATGACAGACCTTCCACCCTTCTCGATGAGCCGTTCGATGGTGGTTTTGATGAATGAACTTTTCCCACTTGACGTGTCACCGAATAGGGCGCCGTTCGGTGAGGACATCATCCCCACCCTGTACATGTCGAATGGGGAATACCACCATGGGCACTTCGTTGTCAACGACAATGACGACAATGGCCCAGCATCCTGACGTAGTCCAGCCTCGACACGCATCGGGTTAAGAATTGACGCTTGCCGGGTGGAGGTGAACATCGTGTCAATGTTCGCCTCATCCCACCCAGTCAGCTGTGCCACGCGCAACCAGAAATTATTAGCCCTAATAGCTCTCGCAGGGTTTGTCACGTCAACCTCCCGATCCCCATGCCGAACGGTGTGCACGCCGCCAACTGCCGGGCGTGGTCGTTGTCGCACCAGGACACGTCTTCGATGTTCATGTTCGTCAACAACACGTCCTCAACTTTGCGTCGGCATTCCAGTAGTTCTGTTTCAGTCGCCGCATACACCAGCACACGAAGCACAGGCGTGTCGCCGGCGCTACTTTTTTTCAAGTCGTTCAGTGCCCAATTGGCCGCGTCCGCGCGTTGCTGCTCGATCCCGTCCAGGACGACTCCTTTCATCTGCGCCCCGTACACTTTCGACTGGGCCAACGCTGACTGGCCGGTCGCATGGTTGACCGCTGTGCGGTGTGCGACGAACACGTGGGAGACGATCACCGTCATGAACGGCACCCCCGGGATGCCAGACGTCAACGGGTCCAGCCAGTTGACCTCAACAGGGTTGGGAGGCCACCCGTCGGCCTGGATGACCGCGACAGAGCATAGCCACGTCGTATCCCCGACCTGGGACTCCACTCCGATCTCCGTCGACTCATACGACGGGATCCCCGCCCACCCTTCGCCGGCGTCAGGATCAACCGGGTACACGCTCGGCACGTAAAACGACTGGAGAAACGTTCCTATTTTGTCGGTGGACACCACACCCGTCACCGTCAGCCCGTGGCTGGATGACACGCGGGCGACGTCGTCGAGCACACATACCGCCGCGAACAGATCCTGATCCCCGGTGCCGCCGTCAAACTCATCGACAGTGGCGGTTCCAGGATTCATCGTGACCGCCATAAAGTGACGATGGTCAACACCCATCATCGATGCGATCGACGCTAGTTCAGCTTCCACCGGCCCATAAGGTTCACGCGTCTGCACGGCCGGATAGATCTGTGTGATGAAGTCCACCCGGGTCACTCCCGACGTGGGCGCCGCCATCCGCACCAGCCACGAATTGAGCATTGTCGCTGCCGCTTCTTCTGTGCTTTGAGGAACAAATCCAACCGTTCTTCCGCGTTGTTCGAGGACACCTGTCACCGTCGCCCCACTACGAGAAATGTGCGTCATCAAAGCGATGTCCACGCCTCCTTCGGTCCGGTGCTCAGCGATGTCGCACTGTCTGAACAGTCCGGGTTTGTCTCCTCGTTCATGACGATCCAAACCGGCCCACTCCAGAATTCTCCAATGTTGGGGCGTGCGCCCCACGCTCAACCCGCGCAGGAACGACCGGACACGGAAAAACCCGATGATCCCCGCGCCAACCGCAATGATCCCGATGCTCGCCCATATGGATGAGCTGTTCACGATCAGGAAACCCATCACTGAAACGCCGCCAATAACCATCTCGTACACACGGATTGGGCCCACTCCACGGTTACGGCGTCCAGACACTCCACCACCAAGAAAATAACTCATGACATTCACACTCCATTCTGCGGGGGTCGCGCCCACGGACTTTCCTGAGGCTGGCCAGACCGTCGTGCCCCCGGGCTCTGTCCGTCATACGATTGGTAATTTTGACCCGGCTGTGGCTGGGCAACCAGCTGAGGATCCTGTGATGGGTGTGGTTGAGACAGGGGGGCCGGCGCGGACTTTTGCGCCTCCACAGTGGGTTGAGATGTTTGTGAAGCGGCCTGAGCGTTCTTTGCGCTCATCTGGCCCCCAACCTTCTGGGCCACCTCCTTCGCCTTAGACGCAAATCCGACGATTGCCGCTGCGGCAATGCCGACAGGCCCTAAAGCACTCAAACCGCCAGCAGCCCCAGCACCCGCTCCACCAGCAGCTGCTCCTGTGCTGGCTGTGCTTGTTGCTGTCATGGTTGATGTTGACGACGTCGAGCTGGTGGACGCTGACTGGGTTGTCATAGATGAAGAACTCGTACCAGGCGACATGTTCACCGTGCTGCTTGATGAAGGCCCTCCTCCATGAGATGACTGGATGCCCTTCTGGGCCAATCGGGCAGCATTTTGCGCACGCTCTTTCACTTGTCTGGTGGCATGGCGCACGCCGGCAGCTGAATCAGCGCCCAAGCCGACCGGCATGATCCAGGTCAGCATCATCACCGCCAACCCCGGCACGAATACCATCATCGCTAATATGATGAGCATGTCGCCCGCGAGAGTGAAGAAACCTGCGCTGGAATCAACTTGGATGAACGACGTCCCGATCCACAAAGCTAATCCGATCAGTGGCCGCACGAAGATGAGGCCGGTCATCGCGCCGATCGCCTTCATGGCCGTGCCCCGGAAACTAGGATAGATCGACAACGCCACCGCCACCGGAAGGGCACAGAGAATCACAACAACCATGTATTTGGAAATGACTATTTCAAGAATGACGCCGATCGCACCAATGACGACGGCTATCAGCAGGATGATGACAAGGAAAGGAGCTGTCAAAAGCATCAAGGCGAAGCCGAGGATATCCCCGCCGACAATGGTGTCGATCAAACTCGTGGTCAGACCGTCGGACAGTGTCGTCCCCGCCTGCTGTATCACCTGGTTGCCAAACTCGTTCGCAACAGACTGAATAGCCATCGCTATACCAGGCGCCAGCGCCAACAATGGTATAAACATCCCCACTTTCATCCCGCTCGCTCGAACCAGCACCAAACCATTGACGTTTTTTCCGTCAGCAGCTTTGGCGAGGTTGAGCATCAACACGGCCACTGCGATGATGAACCCGATGAAGAACATCAACGAGTACACGGTCAGTTGTTCACTGGACAACCCACCCCCGCAAATTGCCATCGTGCCTAATGTGCACCCACTATCGGCTTGCTGTTCCAGCAATGCTTTCATCAACTGCTGCAACACTGTCACCGTTGATGTGCCGATGTCGCACGCTTGTCGAGACATACCCAACCACGGATCGCAATACCCCTGAGGGATCTGGGTTCCAGGAACCACAGGTGCCGTCCCGGACTGCCCCCCACTCACCGGCGTCCCCGCCGAACCGCTCCCAGAATCACCGCCAGAACATGACGCCTGTTCGATGGCCGACCACCAAGGGTTCGTCGTACCGCCCCCCGATGAGCCAGACGAGGCACATGGATCGGACGCAGACGACGAACTCTCCAAACTGCTCGCCGCATACGCCGACGGGCTAAACCCAGCCCACGCAACCACACACACCGCCAGCAAGGCCACTATTGTCAGAACACGCGCGATTCTCATGCTCCCCCCAGGATCAGGACTTCGTCAGACGAGCGCCGGGAATCGCAGCCTCGGTCGCGTCGGCGGGCACACACCAGTCTTGGTGCTGGGTCACTTCAGCCAATGTGGCGTACCCTGGGTTGACCACCGTCGGCGCTGGAGGCGTGGTGTCCTGGTAGACGTTCGGCATCCAATCCCCAAGCTCAGGACTCCACCACACCAAGAACGAGTACGAGACGTACCCCATCTTGATCCCACTGGTGTCCGTTCCCACTTTCGTGCCCCACAAGGATGGCATCAGCCACGTCATTTCCACCGCTTGGGGTTGATGCCCGGCCTGATAGGCAACCCACCACACCTTGTACGCCCCATACCGTGGGTACGCGCCAGCCCACACCTCACCGTCTGGAACCACCACTCCTGTGGCGGGATCCACCGCTGCCCCCGTGTCTGGGTCGAGACCGTTGGCCATCGCCTGCTCGGCCGCATCGGCAGCCTCCTGATCGGTGTCAGGAGCCCAGCCAGGCATGAGCTCCATAATTTGCGCCCTGGTCGTCGTCGTCCACAACTCCGTGCTCGACAGCAATCGTGCCTTCTGCGCCGCCGCGGCCACCGCACCCTCAAGCGTTCTCGGCATCTTGTACTCAAAACCCACAACAGCAGCAGCACCCACATTTTCGGTACGGGACGCGCACTGCCACAACCCGTCAGCGACTTGGGACACACGCTCATCACCGGCCGACGACTCCCCATACCAGGAGGCCGCGGCCGCGTCGAAATCTACAGGAGTCGTCGCCGGCGGTGGCGTGTCGGCTGGTGGGGGCGGTGGTGTCGTGGTTATCGTCGCCCAAGGCTTCCACATCAGCACAACAACAGCCAGGACGACCGCCAAGACGACGATGACAACCGTCGAAATACTGAACCCTCGATGGTGGTGATTACTTCTAGCCATCAGCTCACAGCACTCACAACGGCGGCCACGATTGCGGGGAGGATCATCAATCCACACAACGCGAACAATGGCGGGAAGAGCGTCTCTTCAGCCGCGTTCTGCGCAGCATAGGAACGCGAACTCTTCGCTTTCAACCATTCCGACACGGACAAGATGATCTTGTAGAGGATATACACCATCGCCGCGTACGTCACAATCCCCAGGGTCGTCGTTATCAGCGGTTGTATCGTCCCCGCGAACGGTCCCAAGCTCGGACCAGGCAAAGGAATCATGTTAAAACCATTTCTCTGTTCCTTTTCATTGTCTATTTAAGGATTTCTGTTCCTGATTTCTACGGAGGAGGCACTGATCAGATGCCCCCTCCGGTGCATCCCGAAGGATGCGGCCGGCAGCAGAGGAACAGATCACCGCTGCCGGTCACCTCTCAATTACTTCCTTTGACGACGGCGACGGCGGATCGTGTACCACACAACGACGGCGACCAACAGCACGACTCCAATAATCGCGATGGCATTGAACACTTTCTGTGTGTCATGAACAGAGAACAACGCCCAGAACACTCCACCCAGAATCACAAGCGCAATCACAACAGCCAACGCTAAATACGGCCACGACAAACCCCATCGAGAAGACCTAGTAGTTCTTTTCACATCTGTCCCTTCTGAGATACCGCAGCGGTATCTCGAAAGAGACCATCCCATCAACCCCGGACATGGGACTCAAACAAATCCATCCCCGCCCTCAAATCCTCACCCTCCACCAGAATGTACTTCATCGTCGTCGCTGGAGACGCATGACCCAACATCTGTTGAACCAACACAATGTCATGTGTGGCGTGCCACAAATCAGTGGCAAACCGGTGCCTCAATGTATGAGCCGTCCACCTGCCAGGTAACGCCTGCTCAATTAACGATCCAACCGTCTGTGAAGACAGATGACCCCCGATGTTCCCTGAAAAAACATGACTGTCATGAAAAGACGACACGAGAACCCCCAGGTCTTCCATCATCGGCAACGACCTCTCTTTGCCACCCTTACCCATCACACGCAATTCCCACCCATGCTCACACAGATAGGCATCAGTCCCGACAAGACGACTGATCTCGCCACACCGCAACCCCTGATCAGCCCCCAGCCGGATCATCAACTCAACGCGTGAATCACTCGCTGCGATCGCCTCACGGATCACAGCACGAGGACAAGGACGCGGAACACTCTTCGGGATGCGCACGCTTGGCAAAACAGCCACAACACCCACCACATAGCCCTCTCTCTCCGCCCACAGGAAGAACCCCCTCAACGTCGATGTGTACGAACGTCGAGTCTCCGGCGCCCACACCTGTTTCGCCAGCCAATTACTCACCATACGAGGAGTAACAGACCCGATCCCATCAGGCTTATCCCGCGCGAACCGACACAAATGAGAACGACGAGTTCGCAACGTTTCCAACCGCTGACCAGCTGACGCGGCATCATCCAAATAATCACTAATAACAACATCCCAATCTGAGGGCACAGGCCACGGCTTCATACTCATACCAAAAGTCCAACACAATACCTACTGAACAAAATTAGGTATAAGTCCTTGAAAATGGACTAGCTTGAAAGTTTTGAAAGAATCAGATAATCTTGACTGCAGCAGGAACCCGCGCGTTGGCCTAATCTCCAAATTAGTATAAGCATTGCGCGGGTTCTCACTTTTTCTCTACGACACACCTTGTCATGGTTGACACACTCGTGATTAATAGCAATAATGACAAGTGGAGATTAGGTCAAAATGTACTTATAAATTCTTAAGTCATGTTTTGATTAGTCCCCACCACAACAGCATCCTTTATGAACTCTGTACAGGGCATAATAGGGCAAGCCCCGTTAGCTCAGCTGGATAGAGCAGTGGACTTCTAATCCGAAGGTCATAGGTTCGAATCCTATACGGGGCGCTGTCAGGCTGCCAGCTTGTGAGCGGCGAGCTTCTTGGCCTCGTCGAACTCGGCGACGATCTCCCCACTGGGGGGTTTGCTCAGCAGGGACACCACCACGGCGACGATCAGGCACATGGCGAAACCGGGGACGATCTCGTACAGGTGGCCGGACACGTGCAAGCCGATAGGCGCCAACACATGATCCTGCAGCCAGACTTCGAAACCAGTCTTGCCCCACACCACGACAGTCGCGGCGCCGACGACGATCCCGGAGAAAGCACCCCAACTCGTCAGGCGTTTCCAGTACAGGGAGAGCAGGATGATCGGGCCGAAGGAGGCCCCGAACCCCGCCCAGGCGAAGCCGACCAGGTTGAGAATGGTGTCTTGGGATGTCAGGGCCAGGATGGCGGCGACCACGGCGACGATGACCACGCCCAGACGCCCGGCCAGCACCTCCCGGTTCTTGGGCAGGTTCTTGTTGAACAGTTTGAGCAGGTCCTCGATGAGGGCCGAGGAGCAGACGATCAACTGGCTGGACAGGGTCGACATGATGGCGGCCAGTACGGCTGAGAGGACCAGGCCGGCGATGAAGGGGTGGAAGAATTCCTCGGACAGGGCGAGGAAAACCGTCTCGTGTTTGGTCGGATCCGCGGCGGTGGGGAGGAGCTCGTCTCCGAAGTACGCGCGCCCGATGACCCCGGAGGCGCAGGCGCCGACCGAGATGAGGATCATCCAGCCGATGCCGACCCGGCGCCCGAAGGTGGCGGCCTGGGGGGTCTTCAGGGCCATGAAACGCACGATGATATGCGGCTGCCCGAAGTACCCCAGTCCCCACGCGACGGCGGAGATGACGCCGATGACCGTGGCCCCGGCGACAAAGGAGAAATGGTTGCCGTTTGTTGACGCGTCGATCTCGGCGATGGCGGCGGTCACCTTCGACCATCCGCCCATACGGATGATCGCCATGATGGGGACCACGATCAGCGCGGCGAGCATCAACAACCCCTGGGCGACGTCGGTCCATGTCGCGCCCAGGAACCCGCCGAATGTGGTGTACAGCAGGGTGATCCCGCCCACGATCACGATCCCGATCCACGGTTTCATGCCGAAGGTGGACTGCATGAAGGTGCCCGAGGCGACCATGCCGGACGACACATAGAAGGTGAAGAAGAGCAGGATGACGATGCCGGACACTGTTCGCAGCGCGTGTTTGCCGTCAGAGAACCGCCGGTCCAGGAAGGTGGGGATGGTGATCGAATCCCCGGCCACCTGGGTGTACGAGCGAAGTCGGGGCGCGACGAAATACCAATTGCACCATGCGCCGATGGTCAACCCGATCGCGATCCACGCCTGGACAAGGCCCGACAGGTACAACGCTCCCGGCAGGCCCATGAGCAGCCAGCCGGACATGTCGGCCGCACCGGCGCTCAGTGCGGCAACGGCAGGGGGCAACTGGCGGCCCCCCAACATGTAGTCGCCGAGGTTTCTCGTACGCCGGAAGGCCATATAACCGATGAATAGCATGAATGCGAAGTAGACAGCGATGGCGGCCGCGCTCCACCAGGGGCTGGGTGAGGGGATGGGGGGCATGGGGGACTCCTTCCTCAGGGGATTTCGTCATCCTAATCACCGAGGAATCGAGTCAGCACCTTTCTCGGAATGTGAGAGAACCGCCGGCGTCCACGACTGTGGGCGATAGAGGTTGACGCGTTCAGCGTTGTACGATTGAGTAATGGCTGAAGCAGATACGACCTCCCCCCGGGTTGAGGCCTACCTTCGCCGCCGTACGGGAGTGGCTGCGTCGACGAAAGGTTTGACCAGGCTGCAGAAGCTGGCGGCGTCGAAATGGACCTGGGCCTCAGCGTGCATCGTCGTCTGCGCGGTCACCTCCATCGTGACCCTCATCCGGGATGTGAGCAGGACCATCGTCCAGTCCGACGGCACCCAGGTCCCGGGCCTCAACTCCGATGCTCTGTGGCTGGCAGCCGGCCGGGCCCTGCCCACCCTGGTGTTCTGGATCGTCTGCTTCGTCCTCGTCGACCGGTACAAGCCGCAACGGGTCCTGGTGTGGTTCCTCGCGCTGTCCTGGGGGGCCTGCGTGGCCGTGACAGGGGCGTACTATCTGAACAACTGGGTGGGCACGCACATGGCCGTCGTCGATGAGATGTCCGGGGTGGCGCCCGCGCGCCTGGCTGTGTTCGTGGCCCCCTTCGTCGAGGAGGGGATGAAGGCCTGTGTGATCTTCCTGATCGCCTCGCTCGACCGCAACCGCTTCACCTCGAGGGTGTCCGGCGCCGTCATCGGCGGCTTGGCCGGGGCGGGCTTCGCGTACACGGAGAACATCATCTATTACGCACGGGTCGTGGTGTACGGGTCGTACACCTCCGGAACCGGCAACGTGATGGCCCAACTGGACCAGATGGTGTACATGCGCGGGATCGTCACCTGTTTCGGGCACCCCCTGTTCACGATGATGACCGGGGTGGGGATCGGCTTCGCCGTGACCAGCCGCTCGAAGGTCGTGCGTGTGGTCGCACCCGTCGCAGGCTATCTTCTGGCCGCCTTCCTGCACATGTTCTTCAACTGGGCGGCCACCTTCATCCCGAACGACGCGTTCGAGCTCATGGCCTTCATCGTCGCCTGGCCCATCGTTTTCATGGTCGCCATCCGGCTGGTGCTGTCATCCGTCGCACAGGGGCGTACGGTCGAGGGCCGTCTCGGCGATTATGTCACCATGGGATGGCTGCCCGACTCCTACCCCGCCGCCCTGAAAAAGATCCGTACGAGGATCTGGACGATGTTCATCAGTTGTTGGTACGCCAACCCGTGGCGGACCTGGCAGTTCCAGACCCGGGGGATCGAACTGGCCCTGCTGCGCGAACAGATCACACGCGGAACGGTGGACCACGGGGGATTGTGGAAAGAGTTCGAACTGGTGGAGGAGATCTCCCGCCTTGCTCATAACGGGGGGTTGGTCGACGGCACCGGGTTGCGCCCGTACTGGCCATGGTCCAAGAAGGCTCACAGGCGCCGCTTCGCCGCGCCTGTGCCTGTCAGCGCCGCTGCCGGGGAGACAACAGGGTCCCTTTTGAAGTATTCTGCTATTGATCCGAGGTGGGGACCACCCTTATGAACGAGCCGAGCGCCTTGACTTTGAGAGGAGGAAAGATGGAGGAGACTCTGTCGGAACTTCTCGTCCGGCTGCGAGATCAACTCGCCCATGTGCGCTTGGCCCTTCCGCTTCCGGTCGCGCCCCAGACCAGGCAATGGACGCTGCGTGCCGTCAATCAGCTCGACGACTACATCATGCCCAGGCTGAGAAAGATCGAGGCTCCGTTGCTGGCTGTGGTGGGGGGTTCGACCGGCGCGGGGAAGTCGACTCTGGTGAACTCCCTCCTGGGCCGTGCGGTCAGCACTGTGGGCGTGATCAGGCCCACGACGAAAACCCCCGTTCTGGTCCATCATCCGGCGGATCTCCATTGGTTCGACGATGACCGTATCCTGCCTGAGTTGGCGCGTTCCACCGAACCTAGCGACTCCTCCCGCCGTCTCCAACTCGTGGAATCGCAGGCGATTCCGGAAGGATTGGCCATCCTCGACGCACCCGACATCGATTCGGTCGATCTGGACAACAGGCACTTGGCGGCGCAGTTGCTGTCGGCTGCCGACCTGTGGCTGTTCGTCACCTCGGCCGCGCGCTATGCCGATGCGGTGCCCTGGGATTACCTGGCCCAGGCCGGCCAGCGCCATGCCACGGTGGCAGTCGTGGTCGATCGCGTGCCACCTGTTGCCATGTCTGTCGTTCCCGAGCATTTGGCCGAGATGATGACCGATCGCGGGCTGGGGGATTCTCCGTTGTTCGCGGTGCCGGAGACGGTGGTGGACAGTCAAGGATTATTGCCCTGGTCGGCTGTGCGACCCATCCGTTCCTGGCTGGACTATCTGGCTTCCAATCAGATCACCCGGGCGAGGGTGGTGATGAACACCTTGAGCGGCGCCATCGCGGCTTTGGAGGAGGGAACCGAAATCGTCGCCGAACAGGTCGAGGAGCAGAACCGGGCCCTCGCCCGGCTGGAGACCGACGCCAGGGCGATTTTCGCTGAGACGAAGATCTCTGTGCGCTCTCAAAGCTGCGACGGATCCCTTTTGCGCGGGGAGGTGATGGCCCGGTGGCAGGATTTCGTGGGCACGGGAGACTTCATGCGCTCGGTGGAATCCAGCGTCGGACGTTTCCGCGACAGGATCGGCCGGCTGTTCACAGGCGGCGCCGACAAGGCCATCGATGTACGGGTGGCCGTCAAATCGAGTGTGGAGACCCTCTTGATCAATGCGGGGCAGGCGGCATGCGAGCGGGTGGAGAATTCCTGGTCCGCCGGACCTGCGGGACGCTATGTGATCGAATGGTCTGGAGCGGATGTCGGGGCCGTGAGTGCGGATTTCCCCGCCCAGGTGGCCGAGGCCATCAGAGGTTGGCAGGACGATGTGATGGCCGTGGTGGAACAAGAGGGTGCGGGAAGACGTACGAAAGCCCGGTTGGCCGCCTTGGGCGTCAACGCCGCCGGAGTGTCGTTGATGCTGGTTGCTTTCGCACATACGGCGGGGGTCACCGGGGCTGAGATCGGCATCGCCTCGGGCACGGCGGTCGTCGGTCAGAAGGTGCTCGAACTGATCTTCGGCGACGATCAGATCAGACGGCTGGCCGCCACGGCGGAGGAGAAGTTGGGGGCAAGAATGGACAAGGTTTTAGATGCTCAATTGGAACGGCTCCTTCAAGGATCTGTGGAGCAGTTCCCCGCCGAATCCGTCGATCCGCAAAATCTCTTGTCTGTCGCCGCCGAGATGGGGAAGGCCCGCGAAGCCGAGATGCGCAAGTTGGAGGATTTCGTCGTCGAACGCACGAACACTGCTCCGAGCCAAGAACCAGCTGTTCAAAGGGGAGAGCGTGGCTGATCTCGACAAGAATCTCCAATCCTTGGTCACCGCAGTCCAGGCTTGCCGCAACAGAGTGGATCCCCAGATCCTCGCGCGCGCCCAATCGGTCATCGACCATGCGGGCCGACGTCTGTCCCTGTCCAGAGATGCGACGGTCATCGCTCTGGCTGGTGCGACCGGGTCGGGGAAGTCGAGCGTGTTCAATGCGGTGTCCCGTACAGCACTGGCCGAACCGGGGATACAGCGCCCCATGACACAGCAGACCATGGCTGTCACCTTCGGCGATCTCGACACGTCGGCACTGTTGGACTGGCTCCAGGTCTCCAACCGTCACACCATTCCCGGTTCGGATCTGGACGGAGTGGTCCTCATCGATCTGGTCGACCATGATTCCATCGTGGCTGAGCATCAGAAAGAGGTCGACCGCCTTCTGGATGTGGTCGACCAGTTCTTCTGGGTGGTCGATCCGCAGAAGTATGCCGATGCGATCCTGCACGACGCCTATCTGCGCCGCTTCGTCGAGCACGAGTCCGCCATGTCTTTCATCCTCAATCAGATCGACCAACTGACCCCCGAGGAGACGGCCGAGGTCCGTCAGGATTTCTTGCAGCTGCTGAGAGCCGACGGCCTGGTCCATCCGGTGGTCTTCGAGGTGTCGGCACTGACCGGCGAGGGGATCGACGCCCTGCGCCAGCACATGGTCGAACTGGTGACCTCCAAGCAGGGAATGATCTCGCGGCTGCAAGCCGACGTCCTCGTGCAAGCCCGGGCCCTGTCGGCCCAGGTCGGGACGGAACAGATAGGAGACATGGGCAAAGCCCCCTTCCTCACTGTCGCGCAGGCGTGCATGGAGGTGGCCGGAGTCGACCAGATCGGCGAGGCCGTACGCGGATCAGTCACCCGTGCGGGAAGGGCGGCCACCGGGTGGCCGTGGTTGAACTGGTTGGGACGGCTCAAGCCCGATCCGCTGAAAAGACTGCATCTGGACCGTGTCCTGCCGGGGAACTCCGCTCCCGAACCGGCGGAACTGGTCAGGACTTCCACCATCGTCCATCCCGTCACCAGGGCACGAATCGACACTGTCATCCGCGAAGTCGGCGACCAGGCCGGCGCCAAACTTCCCCGCGGGTGGAGATCAGCCTTGGACCGTGTCATCAAGAGACAAGCCTTGACGCTGCCGGATGCCGTCGACCAGGCTGTGGTCGCCACAGATCTGGGTTTGGATGAGAAACGGGGATGGTGGCCGGTCGTACGGATCTTCCAGTGGATCATTTTCGCGGTCACCCTCGTCGGTTTGGGGTGGTTGGCAACCAACGTCGTACTGTCCGTCTTTCTTCAGATGCCCGCCGTGTCCGCGCCGAGGCTGGGAGCCCTACCCCTGCCCACGTGGCTGGTGATCGCCGGGGTCGCCGCAGGGTTGATCCTCGCCGGGATCTCCCGCATCGGAGTGGCCGTCAGCGCCAAAGCCGCCAGTGTGCGTGCGGTGTACCGCCTGCGCAAATCCATGGAAAAGGTCGCCTCCGAACAGATCATCGCCCCCATCGACGACGAACTCAAGCGGTATCGCCAAGCCCAGGAGGCATTGGCTGAGATCACCGGCTGAGCCTGAAAAGTTATCCACAGGCTGACCCGTTTTCAAAAAAGTTATCCACAAATTAGGATTTTTGTGACAATTCCGCCTCTGCCGCCGCAATGGTCTTAGGTGACAGAAAGGAGTCGTCATGGAATCGACGATGATAGTGAATGGATATGTTGGGCACCCCATCGAGCTGAAGTACACGAAGACTGGAGTTCCCACAGTGAGTTTCCGGGTGGCAACCACACCCCGGATGAAAACGGAGACCGGGTGGGAAGACGGTACGACCACATGGACGACCGTTGTGTGCTACCGGGGCCTGGCAGAACATGTGGCCAACTGTGTGCACAGAGGTGATCCGGTGATCGTCTACGGCAAGGTGCGCACCCAAGCCTGGAGCGATGCACAGGGCGCCGCGCACGAGAAACTGGTGCTCGAGGCGAAATCGGTCGGCTATGACCTGAGCCATGGCGCCGCCGCCTTCACCCGGGGCGTCCTGAGGTCTGACCCTCCGGATGACATATCCGTTTCCGCCCAACCTCCCGCCGAATCGGAGCCGGATCTGCCTGAGGACGAGTTCGAGGATGCAGAATTGGACGAAGAATTGGTGGCCGTGTGACAGCCCCGCCCCGTGCCATCTTGACGAAGGTGGAATCTCGGTGGGCTTGTCGGCACGGTTTCCGCTGACCTGGCATAATTGGGTCGTCCGGCACACTGTGCCGGCTCGGACCCAAGGAGACCCATGGCTGAATTCATTCTCACGATGCACAATGTACGCAAGGCACTCGGTGAGAAGGTGATCTTCGAGCATGTCACCATGTCTTTCTTCCCGGACGCGAAGATCGGTGTGGTCGGCCCCAACGGCGCAGGAAAATCGACGCTGCTGAAGTTGATGGCGGGTCTGGAGAAGCCGAACAACGGCGAAGTGGTTCTGGCCAAAGAAGCCTCCGTGGGGATCCTTCTCCAGGAGCCGCCCCTGACCGAGGGGAAGACCGTTTTGGAGAATATCCAGGAAGCGGTGGAGGACACCCTCAACAAGCTGAACAGATTCAACGAGGTCTCGGCGGCCATGGCCGATCCAGACGCGGATTTCGACGCCCTTCTGGCCGAGATGGGCGAGCTCCAAACCGAGCTGGACCATCGTCAGGCCTGGGACATCGACGCTCAGTTGGAACAGGCCATGGACGCCCTGCGCTGCCCGGATCCGGATGCGAATGTGGACATCCTCTCGGGAGGTGAGAGGCGCCGCGTCGCGTTGTGCAAGCTGCTGTTGCAACAACCGGATCTGCTGCTGCTCGACGAACCCACGAACCACCTGGACGCCGAGTCCGTGAGCTGGTTGGAGGGGCATCTGAAGAGCTATCCGGGAGCCGTGCTGGCCGTGACCCACGACCGGTACTTCCTGGACAACGTCGCCAGTTGGATCTGCGAAGTGGACCGGGGCGAACTCCATCCGTACGAAGGCAACTATTCCACCTACCTGGAGACCAAGAGGGCGAGGCTCACGATAGAGGGCAAGAAGGACGCCAAGAGGGCGAAGATCCTGGAAAGGGAGCTCGACTGGGTGCGTTCCAACCCCAAGGCCCGCCAGGCCAAGAGCAAGGCTCGTCTGGCAAGGTACGAAGAATTGGCGGCGGAAGCGGAGAGGAACCGTCAACTCGACCTGGCGGAGATCAACATCCCCGCCGGACCCCGGTTGGGATCGGATGTGATCGAGGTCAACCATCTGGTCAAGGGTTTTGACGATCGGGTGCTCATCGACGACCTGTCCTTCTCACTTCCAAGGGCGGGAATCGTCGGTGTCATCGGCCCCAACGGCGTTGGCAAGACCACCTTGTTCAAGATGCTCATCGGCGAAGAAGTTCCCGATTCGGGCCAGGTCAGGGTGGGTACGACCGTGTCCTTCAGCTATGTGGACCAGGGCCGGACGGGGCTCGATCCGAACCAGAACGTGTGGCAGGTCGTCTCCGACGAACTGGACTTCATCAAGGTCGGCAGCTTCGAGATGCCCAGTCGTGCCTATGTCGCCTCCTTCGGGTTCAAAGGCCCCGACCAGCAGAAACTGGCAGGGGTCCTCTCCGGCGGGGAGAGGAACCGGCTCAACCTCGCTCTCACCCTCAAACAGGGCGGGAATGTGTTGTTGCTCGACGAACCGACGAACGACCTCGACGTGGAGACCCTGCAATCGCTGGAGGACGCCCTGTTGGAATTCCCGGGGTGCGCGGTGGTCATCTCCCACGACCGGTGGTTCCTGGATCGCGTGGCCACCCACATCCTGGCATGGGAAGGCGATGACGAGGACCCGGCGCGGTGGTTCTGGTACGAGGGCAACTTCGAGGACTATGAAGCCAACAAGGTACAACGGCTCGGAGTGGAAGCAGCCAGACCTCACCGCACGACTCACAGGCGTCTGACCAGAGACTGATATTCGTGGGGCGGGGAGGCGTGAACCTGTGAGTGAGTCTACGGTGAGAGTGGAACCGGGAGGAGTAGAATCGGGCCATGTTATTTGATCCTCTTACTCTGCGGGGCCTCACTATTCGCAATAGGGTCTGGCTGCCGCCGATGTGTCAGTACACCGTGACCGCTCGCGACGGGATCGTGGATGATTGGCATTTCGTCCACTACGGCGCCCGGGCCGCCCAGGGTTTCGGCCTGATGGTCATCGAGGCCACCGGAGTCAGGCCCGAGGGTCGCATCACCGTGCAGGACCTTGGACTGTGGGAGGATTCACAGATCGAGGGGTTCGCCAAGATCACCGATTTCGCCCATCGGTACGGCACGTCCGTCGCCATCCAACTGGCCCATTCGGGCCGCAAGGGTTCCACCTGGCCCGACCAGCCAACCGCCTCGGCCGGACTCCAGTCGATCGCAGACGGGGGATTCACTCCGGTGGGCCCGACCGACACGCCCTTCCCCGATTTGGCCGTCCCGCATGCTCTGACCACTGACGAGGTCGCGGCCATTCCTGCCGCTTTCGCCGCAGCTGCCAGGCGCGCCGATCAGGCCGGGATCGACGTCGTGGAGATCCATGCCGCCCACGGTTATCTCCTCCATCAGTTCTATTCGCCTCTCAGCAACACACGTACCGACATCTATGGCGGCGACTTCGACGGACGTACTCGACTCACCCGCGAGGTGGTCCAGGCCGTGCGCGACGTCTGGCCCGAATCCAAGCCTCTGTTCGTCCGTGTGTCGGCGACGGAATGGGTGGACGACGGGTGGAGCCCGGACGACACCGTACGTCTGGCTGTCATCCTCAAATCCATGGGTGTGGACCTCATCGACGTCTCCACGGGCGGCAACATCACCACCGAGATCCCCATCGGTCCCGGTTATCAGGTTCAGTTCGCAGAGAAGGTGCGCCGTGAGGCCCAGATCCCCACCACTGCCGTGGGATTGATCACTGAACCGAGCCAGGCCGAGCAGATCCTGCGCAGCGGACAAGCAGACGCGGTCGAGATCGGACGTGAAGCCCTGCGCAATCCGGGATGGCCCGAGCAGGCCGCCGCCGCTCTGAGAGCTGCCAGTCCCATGGCGGGGCCGTATCGCCGCGGCGCCCTGCCGAGAAGATAGGTTTGGCCCATGTCGAATGATGTGCCGCCGATGGAGGATTCCCTCACACCGGAATTCCCGCCTGGTCTGTTCGTGGAGGATGTCGGCGACGTGACATTCGTACCGCCTCAACCGCCGCCCGCGCCCATCCCTGCGGTTTCACCGCCTCCGGGCGCACCCCTCCAACCGGAGAAGAAATCCCCCCGTCTGCTCATTGCCGGCGCCATCGTCGTTGTCGTGGCGGCGGCGGTCACGCTCCTGCTGGTCTTCCAGCCGTGGATATCCACATCCTCGGTCGAGCAGGATTTCAACGACGCCGCCGGCCGGTACCAACAGCTGCAGGCAACCCTGGCTCAGAAGATCACAGATGCGGAAAGCACCCTTGCACTGGAGGCCCAGACGGCGGATCCGACGGTGCTCGATCGCTTGTCGACGGCCCTCAACGACGGGCGGAGCAAGGTCGGGTCGGTGCCCGCCATGGCTGAGAACCGCCTCCAGATCAAGAAACAGACCGCTGAGCTCACCAGTCAGTCCCAGGCCTGCGACGCCGCGATCACCGCATTGGACCAAGCCGTGCAAGCCGTCACGGCGAGCCGGATCCAGTACGCGACGGACCGGCTCAATGAGGCTGTCGCATCGGCTCAAACGGTCCTCGATCAATCGGAGGGCACGGGCGACCAGTCCGCGCGCTCGGCGTTGTCCATCGCCATACAGCGGACCACGACCATCATCAGCACACTGGACACAATCGATCCGGCGACCTTTCCCACGGTGATCTCCGACCAGCAGGCGAGCCTTCAGCGAGCCTCCCAAGCTGTTCTCGGGAACCAGGGGACCAGGTGTGACAACGGCGTCGAGGTGCCAGCCGGCATCAATCCCATGGTGTGCCAAGCCATGCCCGCCTCCGCCATTCGGACGGTGGCCTCGGGCGGGCTGTCGACGTACACGCAGTTCTCCATGCCATCAGGCAATGTCGGATGTACGAAAGATGCCTATGGCGCTGGGATGATCTGTGAGATCATCCGCAAAGACTGGACCCTGCCCGCCGACCTTGTTCCTGCCTGCGGTACCGCCGCTTCGTCGTGTGGGTCGCCCGAGCCCGCGATCACGGACGGGGTCGTGACCTCCATCCGTCACTCAGATGTCGCCCCCTGGGTGAGCAACAGCAGCGATTCCACTGCGGTCATCCCCGTTTTGGAGTACGGCCAGGTCGCCGACTTCTCACCCGTGGCCTGCCTCAGCGACCAGAACGGGGTGGTCTGTTGGGACACCGCCACCCATCATGGTTTCCAGATGAACGTGGACTGGTTCGCCTATTGGTGAGCGGCGAGGAGTTCCGCGAGCGTCATGGCTTGCCGGGTTGTGAGGTCGGAAACCTGTTTGCGGCAGGAGAAGCCGTCAGCGAGGACGATGGCTTCCGGATGGGCGTCCAACCCCGGAAGAAGATGGGTACGGGCCACGGCAACTGACATGTCATGATGCCCTCGTTCGACACCGAAGTTGCCGGCCAAGCCGCAGCAGCCGGTCAGTGTGGTGACGGCCGCCCCTGTTCTCTTCAGCAGGGCGGCGTCGGCTTCCCACCCGAGGACACTGGCGTGGTGGCAGTGGGGTTGGGCGATGATCTCATGCCCCCTCAAGTCCGGGGCAGTCCAGGATTCGTCCCGGGTCAGCAATTCCGCGAGGGTGACCATCGCCCCCGCCACCGTGGCGACCCTGGGGTCGTCGACCAGTTCGGCCGCGTCGGACTTCCACACCGCCATGCAACTGGGTTCCATCCCGACGATGGGGATGCCCTGTTCGGCGATGGGAGCGAGACGGTCGAGGGCTGTACGGATCTGGTGGGCTGCCCCGTCGCGTTGGCCCGTGGTGATCCAGGTGAGCCCGCAACAGGCCGTACTGTCCAGGAAACGGGGAGAATATCCCGCGCCCACAAGGACTTTTATCAATGCTGGAACCGATGTGGATTCGAAACAGTCGGTGAAGGAATCCACCCAGACGAGCACGGGTTTGGAATCTGGAGGCAAGGGAAGGCTGCGAGCCCGGGCCCTGGCCGATCGGGCGGAGAACTGGGGAAGGGGACGGCGGTTGTCGACTCCGGCGAGATATTTGGCCAAGCGGGAGATCCCGGGCAGTCGCAGGACGGCGTTGGCGAGCCACCCGATGCGGGCCTTGGTGACCAGCCGTCCCCAGCGGGGGAGCCATCCCAAGGCGTAATGGCTTCTCGGACGGAGTTTTCCACGGTACTTTTGTGCCAACGCATAGGACTTGGCACTGGCGATGTCCACCCCCGTCGGACAGTCCGACGAGCATCCTTTGCACGCCAGGCAGAGGTCCAGGGCTTCCGCCACCTCGGGAGAATTCCAGGTCCCAGGGAAAGTGCCCTGCATCATTTCTTGGAGGACTCGCGCCCGTCCGCGGGTGGAATCCTTCTCCTGTCCCGTGGCCTGGTAGGAGGGGCACATCACGGAGGCGGGATGGACCGCCACGCAGGAGCCGACCCCCGTACACCTGTGGATCTGGGCGGAGAACCCCTGATGGGCGGCTGCCAATCGGTTGTCGACGAGCCCGGTGTACCGGATGTTCGCGTCCAGGGGCTCAGGATCGGCGATCACCCCCGGATTGAGCAGAGAATCAGGATCGAAAAGGTGTTTGACAGCGCCGAACAAACTCAGGGCCTCGGGGGAGTACATCATCGGCAAAAGCTCGGAGCGTGCCCGTCCGTCCCCATGCTCCCCGGAGAAGGAACCGCCGTAACCGGCGACCAACCGCGCGGAATCGGTGATGAAACTGCGGTAGCGCTGGGCGCCTCCCCGTTCGGTCAGTGGGAAATCGATGCGGGCGTGGACGCAACCCTCGCCGAAATGGCCGTACGGGAGGGCGTGGAAGCCATACTCATCGAGCAGGGCCTCGAAGTCGCGCAGATAGGCGCCCAGTTTCGAGGCAGGCACGGCGGCATCCTCCCAACCCGGATAGGCGGGTTTGTCCAGGCTCACTCCGGCGAGCCCTGCCCCATCGGAACGGATCTTCCACAGGGCCGCCGCCTGGACGGGGTCGGTGACCGCCCACCCTTGAAGAGCACCGGAGGCGGAAATGAGGGCGACCGCACTGGAGGCCAGGTCAGCCGGATCCTCCCCGCCCAGCTCGACGAAGATCCATCCTTCCCCGTTGGGAAGGGCGGGGACGGCGCCATGGGCGCGGCGGACCACTTCGACGATTCGGGAGTCCATCCCCTCCACAGCTGTGGGCTGGAAAGGCAGCAGGGCGGGCACGGCGTCGGCGGCGTCGGCCATCGAAGGGTAACCCAGCACGAGGGTCAGGGTGTGGGAAGGGTCGCGGATGAGACGTAGAGTCAAGCGGGTCGCCACACCCAGGGTCCCTTCGGTACCGGCGAAGAAACTCACAATGTCCCGACCCTTTTCGGGCAGCAGATGCTGGAGGGAGTATCCGGAAACCTGACGGGAGAAGAGGCCGAATTGGGTACGGATGGTGCCCAGATGGGCATCGACGAGGGAGGAAAGGGAGGCGGACAGAGGATGGGCGGGAGCCTTGTCCCCGGTCATCTGGGCGAGGGACATCCGCATCCCCGTCCCCGTGATGATCTCCGCGTCCACGAGATTGGAGGCGGCGATCCCGTACCCCAGGGCCCTCGGTCCGCAAGCATTGTTGGCGACGATCCCCCCGATCGTGCATCTGGTCGAGGTCGACGGGTCCGGACCGTACCGTAAATTGTACGGACGTGTGGCCCGCTGCAAGTTATCCTGGACCACGCCCGGATCCACGATCGCCGTACCCGTTCCGGGATCGATCTCATGGATGGATGTGAGGTGGCGACGCATGTCCACGATCAGCCCGGCGCCCACAGCGTTGCCCGCGCAGGAGGTCCCGGCTCCCCGGGCGGTCACGGGCAATCCGACGTGGCGGGCTCCGGCGAGCAGGGCTTCCACCTCGTCGGCGTCCCGGGGGCACGCGACCGCCCGGGGAAGGATGCGGTATAAAGAGGCGTCCGATGAGTAGATCGCCTTCGTGAGCCGTGATGTGTCCACGCAAGAACCCACATCCGGGCCGACGGCGGCCAGAAACTCTTGAACGAGATCCGATGGGTGGGATTTCATGTCATGATCACGGGTTTTTCCGCCGGAAAGGCCGATGGGATCGTGCCTGTGCGATGGCGTACGATGGGATGACAAAGGTCCGGGTTGGCTCACATCTCATTTTCCCACGAATACCAACCCCCGGGCCATCTGTCCGGCATGGGCACCATGGGGTGGCAAGTGCTTGACGAAAAACGCGGGACATCGTTGGCAGGCGGTAGATTATTAGTCACGATTGGCCTGACTTGCCTGATAGCGGGCATGTGTGTGTAGAGTAACCTACGGTACCGTAAGTTATGGAAAGGAGAGTCGATGCTCACCCAGACCCCAGAAGGAACAGCCGAACTGCAGGCCGAGCTTTTTGAAAGATCGCCCCAATCCCTGGGTGCGATGCTCGTCGAACGGATCAGGATCGCTCCGGACGCCCAGGCCTTCATGTACCCCGACAAGGACGAGGTGTGGCAGGAACTCTCATGGCGCGAGGTCGGGCAGATCGCCTACGCCTTTGCCGCCGCCCTGGTCTCACGCGGGATGGCCCAGGAGGATCGGATCGGGATCATCGCCATGACCAGGATCGAATGGGCTCTGGCCGACTATGGGATCGCCCTGGCCGGGTGCGCGACCACGACGGTGTACCCGAACACCAAGAGCGAGGATGTGTCATTCATACTCTCCGACTCCGATTCCCGCCTCGTGGTGGCCGAAGACGCCGTCCAGGTCGCCAAGGTCATGGCGCACCGCGAATTGGACGACGCCATCTCCGTCATCGTGGTCATGGACGGGGAGTCCCAGGGCGACCGTGTGATCTCCTGGGAGGATTTCCTCGCCGAGGGCCGTGCCTATCTGAGCGAGCATCCCGGATGCATCGATGAGATCGTCGCGCGCACCACCCGTGATCATTTGGCAACCTTGATTTACACCTCCGGTACGACGGGGCGGCCCAAAGGAGTCAGGCTCAAGCACAGTTCGTGGACCTATCTGTCCGAGTCCGTCGAACTGATGGAATTGGTCACATCGGACCTCCTGGCGTATCTCTGGCTGCCTCTGTCCCACTCTTTCGGCAAGTCGATGATGGCCTTCCAGGTGAAGTACGGTTTCCGTACCGCCATCGACGGGCGGATCGACATGATCACCGAGAACCTGGAGAAGGTCCATCCCTCCTTCATGTGCGGTGTGCCACGGATCTTCGAAAAGGTCCGTGCGGCGGTTTTGACCGGCGACACCTCGCGGGGCATCAAGGGCAGAATCGCCCACTGGGCCTTCGCGACCGGGTACAAGGCGATCCCATACCGTCTGGGCGATACGAAGATGCCGCCTGTGCTGGCCGCCCGTTTCAAGATCGCCGACCGCCTGGTCTTCAAGCAGCTCCGTGAGAAGATGGGTGGCAATATCCGTTTCATGATCTCGGGCGCGGCCAAGCTCAGCCCCCAGGTGCAGAAGTGGTTCTATGCCGCCGGCATCGTCGTCGTCGAGGGGTACGGGCTGACGGAGACGGCGACCGTGAGTGCGGTCAACCACTACAAGGATCCGATCTTCGGCTGTGTGGGCACGCCGATCCCCGGCCTGGAGGTGAAGATCGCCGACGACGGCGAGGTCCTGTTCCGCGGACCCGTCGTGATGGAGGGGTACCACAAGAACCCCGAGGCGACCGCCGAGGCCATCGACGAGGAGAAATGGTTCCACACAGGCGACACCGGATACCTGGACGACGCCGGGCTGTTGTACATCACCGACCGTAAGAAGGATCTGCTCAAAACCTCTGGCGGGAAGTACGTCGCACCCACCAAGGTTGAGGCCGCTCTCATGGCCAACGTGCCCTACATCTCGCAGGCGATCGCGGTCGGCGATGGGCACAAATACATCGGGGCTCTGCTCGTCATGGACAAAGACGCTCTGATGAGGTGGGGCAAGAACCACGGCCATCCCAAGGAGACGTACGCCGAACTGACCCAGTTGCCGGAGATCCGCAAGTCGCTGGACCGTTTCGTGGCCAAGGCCAACACCCACCTGGAGAGGTGGGAGACGGTCAAGAAGTACGCCATCCTCGACCATGAACTGACCGTGGAGTCCGGAACGGTGACCGAATCCCTGAAGATCAAGAGGGCCCGGGTAATCGCCTCACATCAAGCCATTGTTGATTCCCTCTTCGACGACATTGTGGAGGCCGGAGGCGGTCAGTGAGAGTCGAGGTTCCGCTGCGGTGGGGCGATCTCGACGCCCAGGGGCACGTCAACAACGCGCGGTACATCGACTATTTGCAGGACGCGCGGGCTGATTTCCTGTACGAACTGGGCTTGTCGTACCTCCTGCGGGAGGGGTTCTCCGTCCATCTCAACCAGATCGAGTACCGGGCGCCCGTCTTCTTCTCCGAGGAACCACTGGATGTCGAGATCTGGGTGTCCGAGCTGGACGAGGAACTGGTGACCCTCGCGTACGAGCTCTATCAGGCCGACCGTCTGGTCGCTGTTGCCAGGACTGAAGTGGGCGGCTACGATGTGGGCACTCATACGAGCCACCCATTGCCCCGTGAGGCTCAGGACGTGTTCGCCTCCATGGTCGAACCTGTCGAACCGCTGCGGGAAATCGTGTGGACGGATATGAGCGAACGGGCCAAGGTGTCACGCATGCGGGTGAGATGGTCGGATGTGGACGCGTACGGCCATGTCAACAACGCCCTGATCTTCGACTACGTCCAAGAAGGACGTATCACCTTCACAGCAGCACCTTTGCGGGGGATGAACGACAATCCGAACCCCGACTACATGTGGTTTTTGGCCCGTCAGGACGTGTCGTACATCAATCCTGTCATGTTTCGCAAAGATCCGTACACTGTACGGACGATGGTCGCCCGGATGGGGAATTCTTCGGTGACTTTCTCCTCCCAGGTCGACGACCCCACAACAGATACGATCTGCGCCCAGGCCGCCGCCGTCGCCGTCTTCGCCGACGGGCAGGGCCACCCTACCCGGTTGCCCGATGACATCCGGGCGAATCTGTCAGTGTACGCCGCCCGGGACGCCTGACCGCCATCCCTCTTATCATCCTGACGCGAGCACCGGCGACCCCTTCGCGTACCACGCGGAAATCCCGGTGAGCGTGAGGACGACCGGCTGGCTCATGACCTGTCTTTGGGCTGGCCATCTTGACGTGACCACGGGATGACGATCCCTAACACGACGAAGACGACTGCGAGAGCAGAGAAGAGCAACCCGAACCCCAAATCCCCTGCGACAAGGCGTGCGACACCTGCCGCGCCAAAAATGATCGCCATGGCAAGACGTATGATGATGTCCTTCTTGTCAATTTTCATTGGTGGTCCTTTGAGCTACTGGTTCAACTGAGTATAGCCGAACCACACATCCAGGAGGGGGACGAGAGGCAGCCCGATGAGCACGATTCCGATGAGGCCAAGCCCGATCCTTAACACTATATGAATACGGGCCGACCGTACTGCAACTCCGATGAGAACAACCCCCACAAAAATCAAGCCAAGTGCCATCACCATGGGTCAACAGTATCGTACAGTGGCTGAAGAAACGAGCATGTCACTTGAGTGATTCACGGGGAAAGGAATTATGTATCGCTATTAGAGTAAGGTAGAATTCCCTTACGAAAGGAGAATGCCATGACCGCAACCATTGCACCGAGAGGACAAATCATGCTGACGGTCACATCCAAGGGACAGGTCACATTGAAGAAGGACGTTCTCGCCCATTTGGGTGTCGGACCGGGGGATCAGATAGCGGTGGAGTTCCTACCAAAGGGGCAGATGGTGGTGGAGGCAGCCCGACCCAAAGGCTCGATCACAGATCTTTGCGGCCTGTTCAAGGACAAAGTCACCCGAACGATCAGTATTGAAGAGATGAACGAGATCATCGCGGATGGTTGGGCTGGGCGGCTATGAGGATTACTGCGGAC
>JGI24699J35502_11134108_pt1 | contig 31504 bp, 22 predicted proteins | sample TergutMp193P4_FD_35502 | JGI IMG/M metagenome (IMG submission 35502)
TTCTTCTTCTTTTTGTTCGTGCAAAACCCTTGCGCAGTAAAAAGCGGCGTAAGCAGCATTCGTGTCGTCTTTTTGGCGGATAAAATAGTCTTTTACCGTAAAAATAATCGTGTCGCCTGTAATATCTTTATAGCATTTGTCCTTCGCCCGCACCCGCAACAGATTGTATTTGTTATACAAGCGCTTATTCAAATCTTCCGGAAAAAGAATGGAGTTGAGCATTTTTAAAGCGCTGTCCGGGTGCTGCTCTATGATGCTTTCTACGCTCTTCATTAATTCTTCTTCCGAACTTTCATGTTTTGAACAGGAAAAAATGGCAATAAATAATAGTAATCCAATTGTACAGATCAGTAATTGATGCGTTTTCATAAATTTTAAAAAATATTATCTGCACAACTAATTATTTTTTAAGTTTTCCTGTGATATCTGAGCGAAAGACGGGGCTCGAACCCGCGACCCCGACCTTGGGAAGGTCGTGCTCTGCCAACTGAGCTACTTTCGCATTAATGGTGCAAATATATATACTTTTTTTAATTCAGCCAAATTTTTATATAACCATATAATAACTATATTTTTTCTTAATAAATATGATCTAAAAAGTTAAAATCTGTAATTTTTTTGAAATATTGAATAAGAATTAGAAAATATTATTACCTTTGCAATCTGTTTTTTTGAACATTACTTAGTAGGGTATTCTTAGTAAAATAAAGAAAACAGAAAATGATTATTGAAATAGTGATAATAATTTAATTTGTTCAAACAGTTGATTATGAAGAACCTTCTTGTTGAAAAGTTGAGCAAATATGATGCTCCACAAAAGGTAAAAGCGTTAGGCCTTTATCCTTATTTCAGAGTAATTGAAAGTGATCAAGACACCGAAGTTATTATAAATGGGAAAAAAGTGTTAATGTTTGGATCTAACGCTTACTTAGGTTTAACAAATCACCCAAAAGTGAAAGAAGCTGCAATAGCCGCGACTAAAAAATATGGTACCGGAATGGCGGGGAGCCGCTTCCTCAATGGTACTTTAGACATTCATCTAAAATTAGAAAGAAAATTAGCCGATTTCGTAGGTAAAGATGATGCAATTATATATCCTACAGGATTTCAGGTTAATGCAGGTGTTGTATCCTGCGTCACAGGTCGCGAAGATTATATTTTATGGGATGAATTAGACCATGCTTCTATTATTGATGGCCATCGCCTTTCTTTCTCTCAAAAGCTGAAATTCAAACACAACGACATGTATTCGCTGGAAAAGCAGCTGCAAAAGTGCGAACCCGAAAAAATTAAATTAATAGTCGTGGACGGGGTTTTCAGTATGGAAGGAGATTTGGCTAATTTACCGGAAATTGTGAAATTAGCTAAAAAATACCACGCAAATATTATGGTGGACGAAGCGCACAGCTTAGGAGTGTTAGGACGGCAAGGACGAGGAGTATGTGATCATTTCAATGTCCTTCCCGATGTAGATTTGGTGATGGGTACATTTAGCAAATCGTTGGCTTCCATCGGAGGTTTTATTGCTTCATCAGAACCGGTTATTAATTTTCTACGTCATAATTCCCGTACCTATACTTTTAGTGCAAGTTGTACACCAGCTGCAACTGCTGCTGCAAGCGCAGCACTTGACATCATGATAAATGAACCTGAAAGAATTGAACATTTATGGAAATTAACTGCTTATGCTCTAAAAGGATTCCGTGAAATGGGATGTGAAATCGGCCATACTTCTACACCTATTATTCCGCTATTTATCCGCGATGACGCGAAAACATTCAGAGTTACACAAGATTTATTTGAGCATGGAATTTTTGTCAATCCTGTAGTTTCTCCCGGAGTAGCGCCGAGCGACAGCTTAATTCGCTTTTCTTTAATGGCAACTCATACTTTTGAGCAATTGGATTATGCTATGGATAATATTGAAAAATGCTTGCAAAATGTAGATGCTTTGCATAAAGTTTTAGTCTAAACGGAGATTAAATTCTTGTACTAATTTTTTCAATAAAGGATTTTCATCCGCCATATAAGAATACTTTTCCTGAGGAGTGAAAGGAGTATTTTCTGTATTATCTTCCTTTATTTTTATATCTAATTTAATATGATTATTTTTTAATTGGGAGAAAAGAGATTCTGTTATTTGATTACTATTTTGTTGAATATATTGAAGTTGCTCCGGATTTAATGCGAGAATATTAATAGTCTCGTTCTCTTTTAATTCCGGATGCAAATATAACATAATACTTTTCAAATGTTTATCGGTTAATTCATTAGCGCAATTTATCCATGCTACACGCAATTCGTCTTCGGTAAAGGGTTCCGCTTGTAATTGTTCATAATTTTCAAGTGGCGATACATTCTTCTTCTCTTCTACTTCTTGTTTTAATCCGATTCGTAAAATGTTCTTTTTAGTTGATTGATCCTCGTTGTGTATATTTTTTTCCGGATATACAACAGTCTGAGCAGAAGGAGTTGATGTCGTCGGCTGCTTAGCTGGAGTAGAAAATTCCGCAATCGGTTCAATCAGTGTTTTTTTTTTATCTTCTTCGGAATGCGAATTATTCAATTGGCATAAACGAATGAGAAGTAATTCGATAGAAAGCCGCTTATTTTTACTGATCCTGTAATTCAAATCTGTTTCATTGGTTAGCTCAATAGCTTTATACAAAAACTGAGTATCACACCTCGAAGCAGTTTCTATATATTTTTGTTTAATTGCATCGCCGGCTTCAAACAAAACAATCGTCTGAGGGTCTTTGCAAACCAAAAGATCGCGAAAGAAAAGAGCCAAGCCGTTAATAATTTGTTGTCCCTCAAATCCCTTACTTAGTATTTCATTCAACAATATCATACTTTGTCCGACTTTGTTTTCCAAAACCAAACCGGTCAGGCGAAAGTAGTAATCATAATCCAATACGTTAAGATTTTCGATAACAGCCTTATAAGTCACATTTCCCTGCGAAAAACTCACAATCTGATCAAATATCGACAATGCATCGCGCATGCCGCCATCGGCTTTTTGAGCAATCACATTCAGTGCTTCTCTTTCATATATAACATTTTCCTGAGAAGCAACATATTCCAAATAGTCAACTATATCATTGATGCTTATCCGGTTGAAATCGTATATCTGGCAACGGGAAAGGATTGTAGGCAATATCTTATGCTTTTCCGTAGTAGCTAATATGAAAATCGCATGATGCGGCGGCTCTTCCAAAGTCTTCAGAAAAGCGTTGAAAGCAGCTGCCGACAGCATGTGTACTTCGTCTATTATGTAAACTTTATATTTTCCTAATTGAGGTAAAATCCTAACTTGTTCGGTTAAAGCGCGGATATCATCCACCGAATTATTGGAAGCCGCATCAAGTTCATGAATATTTAACGAACGGTTTTCGTTGAATGAACGGCATGATTCGCATTCATTGCAGGCTTCTCCGTCTGCTCCGGGATGAAAACAGTTTATAGTTTTAGCAAAAATACGCGCACAAGTAGTCTTACCTACCCCACGAGGTCCACAAAACAAATAAGCATGTGCTAATTTATTATTTTTAATAGCATTTTTAAGAGTCGTCGTTAATGATTTCTGTCCGACTACGGATTTAAAGGTAGTCGGTCTGTATTTTCTCGCTGATACAATATAATCATCCATATTAAAAAAATATTTGATACAAAGATAATCATTTCTTGGCAATTGTTATTACCTTTGCAATCGTAAAATAATTATTGGGTATGAAAAAATGGATTGATTTTTTTAATAAACACAAACACAAGGTGAATAAATATCATGTGACCATTGTTATTTTCCTTATTGTTACTTTTTTCGTTGGAGACAACAATTTGCTGGATGGGATTCAATATAAAATGAGAATTAATTCATTACAAAAAGAAATTGCATCCTTAAAAAAGGAAAATGAAGAAAAAATCCGCCAACTAAATGCTTTACAAGGAGATAAGGAAAGTTTGGAAAAGTTTGCGCGGGAACAATTTCTTATGACGAAATCCAATGAAGATCTTTTTCTGATAACTGAATAAAATGGGTGCTAAAAAAATTACTACTTATTTATTTGTGATTGCTTCGACGGTTCTGGTAATTTCGGCAGCATTATATATTACTGAAGACCGATGGATTTCCGGAAAAATCATTAATTATGCCTATGCTATCTCCGGCGCGATCATTGCGGTGATTTTCCTGTCAAACCCCTATCAAGGACCTAATCTCCGTTTAAAGAGGCTAAACATCCAACAAGTGATTGCAGCAGTATTGCTTCCCGCGTCTTCCTATTTTATGTTTAAACGGCGGAATGAATGGTTTGTTCTACTTTTGGTTTCCGCTTTTCTTCAGATTTATTCAGTGATTATCAGGACGATTGAAGAGAAAAAAGAGAAAACGGAGAAATAAAATTGTCATCCCGCGCTTGACGCGGGATCCCCTATTAAAATAAAACGTAGTTTAGCCTTCAGAGAGTTTTGAGTTACAAAAATAAACCAATGGAAAAAATCAAAAGTCAGCAAAACAATCGGATAAAAAATATACAAAAACTCTTTACAAAGTCGAAAGAACGAAAAGAGCAAAATCTTTTTGTCATTGAAGGAGCGCGGGAATTGCATCTTGCTTTAACCAGTTCTTATTTGTTGGATTCAGTTTTTATATGCTCTGAGTTATTTTCCGAAACCGATTATCCGGAAATAAAATCGGAAATACATTCTACTAATATTTTCGAAGTTACATTGCCGATTTTTCAGAAAATAGCCTACCGTGAGCATTCCGATGGCATTCTGGCTTTAGCCGAACCGAAATCGCATACTTTGAATGATTTAAATTTACCGGATAATCCGTTCATTATTGTTCTGGAATCCGTAGAAAAGCCGGGAAATCTGGGAGCTATCCTCCGCACAGCCGATGCTGCAAAAGTCGACGCCGTTATTGTTTGCGATCCGCTAACGGATGTTTATAATCCTAATGTCATCCGGTCGAGCGTAGGATGTGTTTTCACAGTGCCTATGGCAATTTCAACCCAATTTGGTACGTTTTCATTTTTGAAAGAAAACAGAATACGGATTTTAGCAGCCGAATTGCAAGCTTCTCAATGGTATCAGGATACAGATTTTACACAAGCCTGCGCCTTGATTATGGGGACAGAAGCCGACGGACTAAGCAGGTTTTGGATAGACAGCGCTGATGCGAGGATAAAAATTCCTATGCGTGGAAAAATTGATTCGTTGAATGTATCGGTTTCAACTGCAGTCTTGACTTTCGAAGCCATGAGGCAGAGAGGGTTTATCTGAACCGTTTCTCAATTTCTTCTTCGCTGAGAATCGAAAGAATACATTTTCCATCGGGAGTGTAATTGGGTCCGGAGGATGCAAAAAGATTGGCAATCAAACTTCCTGCTTCTTCTTCCGATAAAAACTTGCCGCGAGGAATTGCAGCTTTTTTTGCCAAGGCTAATGCCAAGGCTTCCGATATTTCTTCTTTTACTTCACATCCGGTTTCCAATACTTTATCAGTCATATCCTGCAAGGTTCCAATTATGTCGGTGTTTTCCAAACCAGCGGGAATTCCATTGATGGAATAGGCATTGTTGCCCAAATCCCCCAAATCGAAGCCTATATAAGCCAAATCATCTAAAAGATAAGGCAAAACCGTCGCTTCCCTTGGCGTAAACGAAATGATTTCCGGGAATAAAAGCCCTTGCGAAATTCCTCGCTTTTGGTTAATCTGCTGCATATATCCGTCATACAAAACACGTATATGTGCAAGACGCTGATCTATAATTGCTAAACCTGATTTCAAACTCGTTATAAGATATTTTCCCTTAAACGAAAAAATTGTAGTTCGTTCTTCCGTCCATTCGGCTGGCATTGCAGCTTGTTCTTCCGGGACAAAATCCTCATAAAGTTTTTCCCAGTTTTTAATCGAATTTTCCGGACGCGCTTTTTCATTAAAGGGATTATATCCTGATTGATAATGAATTTTCGGAGCTTCCGGATTAACCGATTTCTGAGTGTAAACCGGCATATCAATAGCTCCTTCTCGGTTGAATTCGAGTGTGGGAATTGTATTGGATTTAGCAAGAGATTCTTTAACGACAGAATTTATTATCAACCAAATAGCCTGTTCATTTTCAAATTTGATTTCGGTTTTTGCCGGATGAATATTGACATCAATACTTGCCGGATCTACCGTAAGATAAATGAAATAATTAGGCATCTCTCCAGCAGGTATAAAAGGTTCAAATGCTTGCACTACCGCTTTGTGAAAATACGGATGCCGCATATAGCGATTATTTACAAAGAAAAATTGCAAGGCGCTGCTTTTTTTGCTGGAATCAGGCGTACCTATAAATCCAGAAACGGTAACTAACGACGTTTCGGCATGCAAAGAGAGCAATTTTGTATTCACTCGTTTTCCGAATACATTATTAATTCGTTGCCGTATGGATGAAACAGGAAGATTGAAAATTTCCGAATCATTGTGCCGGAGTTCAAATGCAATTTCCGGATTAACCAAAACGATTCGTTCAAATTCTGTAATAATATTCCTCAATTCTGCTTCATTAGTTTTCAGAAATTTACGGCGGGCAGGCACATTAAAGAAAAGATTTTTTACCGAAAATATGCTGCCGGGATTGGTTGCAATCGTTTCTTGCTTCTCAAATTGAGAACCGGAAATTTGTATCAATGTGCCGTAAGTGTCTTCTTTCCGTGCAGTTTTCAATTCGACCTGAGCGACTGCGGCAATGGAAGCTAAGGCTTCACCCCTAAAGCCGATAGTTCGCAAAGCAAACAAATCATCGACTTTGTTAATTTTTGAAGTAGCGTGACGCTCGAAAGCCATACGCGCATCGGTTTCTGACATTCCTTTTCCGTTGTCGATTACCTGAATTAATGAACGCCCGGCATCTTTAACAATTAATTGAATGGAATCGGCGCCAGCATCAATCGAATTTTCAATCAGTTCTTTTACAACCGAAGCAGGCCGTTGAATCACTTCTCCTGCCGCAATCTGGTTAGCTATCGAATCTGGAAGTAAATGTATAATATCGCTCATAATGTTTATTCTTGCTGAGAACGTTGCCGCGTCCTTCGAGGCGGAGGAATATCTTCCGTTTTCATTACCGTCTTTACGAAAATATCCTCTTTATTTTTAGGACGAATATAGTTATAATTCACAAAATTCTGTAAAAATTTCAATTCCGGAGTTAAGTCCGGAATCGGAATAAAATCTCCCGTTGGTTCCGGCTCCCACTTAATTCTAATAATCTTCCGGCTTTTAATCATAAAAGTTATAAATGGAGCGGCAGATTTGAACAAATTTAAAGGAGCAGCATCTTTATTATCTAAATAGTAATAAATCAATTCGCCATTTCCTTCAAGTTCCATTTTATATATTTCTCCCGCATCAAAATAAGCTGTAAGATTTCTGCCTTTCATTTGATTATAGTAGGTTGAATCTATTTCCTGAAATGCAAATGCATAATTACGGACATACATTCTTTCAATTGTGCTATCATTGAAATGAATATTAATGGTATCGCCGGTTATTTGATACCCTTCGTTCCAGATAATAGGATTTTTATATAAGCGCAAAATCGAATCAACTGTATTGTATTGCATGGAATCGCAAACGCTCTGAAGATTTTCCCGATAGAAGCGAACGCCGTAATATGCTTTGACTTCCCGTTCATCATCAATCGTTTTCATAAATATCGTATCGGCATGAAGATAAGACGAATCAGGTTGGGAATATTCAATTAATTGGGCTGAATCGGTGGCAAAAGCATAATCTGTTGTTTCGTCATAATATCCATAATTGCCCATAATCATCACTTTTTGTACAGTATCGTTCAGAATCATATTTCCATACGCTTCTACAAAACCTTCCGCACGGTTATATATCATCGAATCGGCTGTAATAGATTTCGTATTGTCCTTACTAAGTACTACTGAACGGTCGTACAGCATGGATTCTTCAGTAACCGTATTATACCATCCCCTGCTGGTATAAACAAATCCGCTATCTGATTCAATAACCGTAGGGCTAACAATTGTTGCAATCTTTGTTTCCGTATTGTATTCCAAAGTATCGGAAGTAAGCACGAAATTGGGATTAATCATTTTCACCTTATTTTTGAAAAAAGCAATTTTGGTATCGGGAGAATATTGGCCATAGACAGAGGTTAATTCATTCAGCGAATCAATTAGCATACCTCCTTCAAAGTAATATGCCAGATTCTTAATCCGGTCGTAATCAAAACTATCTGTGAATAAAGTAACTTCTTTATCTTCCATTTTGACGTTTTCTCGCATTTTGGCTAATTGAGTATTTCCATAGTAATTCAGGTAATCGCCATACATGAAAAGAGTATCGCCTTGCACAATACGAACATTATCGAAAGCTTCCAGAGAATTAGATAATTTATACAGATAAGCGCTGTCGCAATACATGAATATGCTATCATGACGAAAGATTACATTTCCCCGCAAAAAATAAATGTTAGAATTATTATTTAACTCCAAATCAGTAATATCAGCATTTTCCACCGTCACTTGCGTTACCTTCGGAGAGGCATTTGGAGGCGGATTCTGCGGTATTCCGAAGAAAGAAGTTATTATAAAAAGCAATACAAATAAACTTGTTTTTGCAGCGCTATTTTTGAATCCATCCATCCATTTCAAAATCGCAATTCCTCCAATTATCGTTAATTCGAATATAAGTTTCCTTTTGTTTCTTTGCGACCCAATCGTTTAGGATTTCATTTTGTTTTTCTTCTTCCACCATATCTTTTAATGATTGGAAATCTTCTGTTAAACTTGCTTTATGACCTTCAATCCGCGATTTCAACTTCACAATCGCCACAATTTCTTTATTGTTTTTATTGCTTATCATCGAAAACGGTTTGGAAATATCGCCTATTTGCATTGTGTTTATCGCTTTTGCAATATCAGGAGGCAGTTCCGACATTTCAAACCGAGAAGTTCCGGTTCTTGCAGATTGATTTGGATTATTCACATTCGGAACATTAACCATCAGACCTTTATTATTTCTGGTATCTTTATCGTAAGATATATAGGTTGCTCCTTCTTCAAAAGTAAGTTTACCATCAACAATATTGCTGCGTACTGAATCCAGTTTTTGAATAGCAGCATTTATAGCTTCTTTAGTAACACGCGGACGAAGTAAAATATGACGGACATTGATACGGTCACCTCTTTTTTCTATCAACTGAATAATATGATAACCATATTCCGTTTCTACAATTCGGGAAACCTTTTTAGGATCGTTCAAATCAAATGCAGCAACTGCAAATTCAGGCACCAGATAATTTTTTCCTACAAACCCCATTTCACCGCCTCTAATAGCCGTTTCTTTATCATCGGAATTAATGCGCGCCAATGTAGAAAATTGCATTTTGCCGCTTGTGACGAGTTCGGTATATTCTCTCAAGCGGGCTTTTATTTCGTCGATTTCTTCTAAAGAAACTTGAGGCTCTAAAGTTATAATTTCAACTTCTACGGTAGTCGGAATAAATGGGAGACTGTCCGTGGGAATTCGTTTATAGAAAGCCCGGACATCGGAAGGCGTAATTTTCACTTTTTTAACTAATTCCTGTTGCACCCTCTTCATAATTTCCTGTTCTTTAGTACTATTACGCAGTTCTTCTCTGATTGCATTAATTGGCTTATTGAAATATTCTTCTACTTTTTCTTGCGAACCAAGAACACTTTCATAATATTTAATTTGCCGTTCCACATAAGAAAATACTTCTGAATCGGAAACTTCTATGCTATCTAATTTTGCCTGATGCAAATACAATTTTTGAATAGCCAGTTTTTCCGGAATAATACAATAAGGGTCGCCTTGAAACCGCTGTTCTTCCATTAAAGATAGACGCACGTTTTCAACATCTGATAAAAAGATTGCATCATCGCCGACTACCCAAATCACTTCATCAATCACATTGCTTTGTGCTTGCATCCGAGCTTGAAATATAAATCCCATCAGAAATATCAGCAAAAAGAAAAAACGTTTCATATTGTTATTTTAATTTTTGTTATCAGTTTGTATATTATTATTAGTAGAAATGAATTTCGCCTTTATCTATTGCACGTTGGAACAATTCTTTTTCCATATTTTGCAAAAATTCAATTTTCCGCTGATTAATTAATATTTCTTGAACAGTATTTTTTGCATATTCATAAGGAGCATCATCTCCCGGCAACAAATAATCCGTTATATTCAAGAAATAAATATAAGTATCGTCCTGTATCTCTATCATTTTTTTCTGAATCGATAAATCGCCTCTGTTCAGTTTTTCTTCTGGAAAATTACTTATCAAATCATTAAAATCCATCCATTTATCTACAAAATAATCAAAAATTACACCATTATTCAAAGTGTATTTATCCAATTTGTCGCGAGAAAGGGATGTCGGTGATTTACACAGTGTACGTATCTCATTTACTTGTGGTGCATCAACCGGAACTTTTAAAAAGAATCCTTTCACCAAAGGTCGTTCCAATTTTAATTTATCTTTATTTTCATTATAATAATCATATAAAGACTGTTCGTCAATTTCTCTTGTTAATCGTTCATTAACTAACTGTTCTTCATATTGATATATAAACAATGATTTCCTATAATCTTCAACTAATTGTTCGATATCTTTCTTATTATTTATATTTTTTAATGCGATATCATACAATAAATTGTCGTTTATCCATGTTCTAATAAAGTACTCGGCGGCAATAATACTGTCTTCACTTGATAATCCTGTTGGAATATTTTCCTCTAAAACGCTCCTATACAATATTTTATTCCCAATTTTTACTAATGCATCGGAGTTTTTTAATTCTAATTTTTTATTACAACTTACTATAAGTAAAGATACAATGATTATTGGAAATAAACGCCTCATAATCAATAAACAATTATTTTATTGTATTGAATATTTCCGGAAAAATATTTACTTTATATTTTTCATTCAATTTCTTCAGCCAGACTTCTTCCAAATAATTCTGATAATCGGTAATAACCATACCTCGTACATCATTATATGATTCCGGCGCTTTCAAAAGTTTCCCAATCAGGAAAAAATCCTGAAATTCGTCAGAACGTTTGGCAGTTCCAGATTTAAAAGCCGCTTCATCTACAAAAGCGTTATCTCCTTTCTTGAACAAGCCTTTTTCGGCTTCAACATAGGATACATCTCCAACTTTATAATTATCATACAGATATTGCACTGCCTCGTCTGGCGTTTTGTGTGCTATTTCTTTTTGCATTTTCTTTTTCGTTTGAGCATCTTTTACCAAAACAACGTATCCTTTATAATAAGGTTCATCCCACTTATAGTTTTGTTTGTTTTTATTAAAATAAGCGGCAAGGCCTTCTGAATCTTCAGAAGCTTTTGTCCAAACTTCCCGATTACTTATTTCAAACATCAACATTCCGTCGCGGTATTCCTGAATTAGATTTTTAAATTCCGGATACTTGCTTTCTAATGTCCTATCCTTAATTTCTAACAAAGAATTATATTCAAATGTTTGCAAACGGTCGTTCAAAAATTCCGTGGACAACGTAAAAGGCGAACGTGCATTTTTCTTCAGGAAAGTGATGAATTGGCTAATAGAATACTTGGTATCGCCAATTGTAAACAAGGTCTGATTTTCCGTTTCAAAAGAAGCGAAATACAAACTGTCGGTCGGATAAACGTTAATTGCCTTTGAAAATAGCAACTGATAGGCGACATCATTTTTTTGAAATCCATATTCTTTCTTCATATCCTCTATTCCCGCTTGATACAGCTGAACAAAGAAACCGCCAGATTTCACTTTATTTTCTATTTCCTGACGTTTTTCTTCAAATGTTTCAAAAGGTTTTTTGCCCAGCAATTTAATAATATGATAGCCGAATTGTGTTTTAAATGGTTTGGAGATATCTCCGACTTCTTTTAAAGCAAAAGCTGCATCTTGAAATTCTTCGACCATTCTACCAAAGCCGAACCATCCTAAATCACCGCCTCTGGAAGCGCTTCCCGGATCGTTGGAATATTCTTTGGCTAAAGCAGAAAAATCAGCTCCATTAATCAATTCGCTATATATTTCATTTATTTTTTTCAGAGCGTCGTCAACCTTAATTGTATCTGCATCCGGAGGACAAACTATTAAAATATGTGCGGCGTTGATCTGACCCGGATTATCTTTTTCCGCATGAATTTTTATTATATGATATCCAAAATTAGTACGCACCAATTGCCCGATTTGACCTACCGGCGTGTTGAAAGCTACATCTTCAAAATTTTCAAAAGGCGGATAGAACATCAATCCGGTGACCCAGCCCAAGTAGCCCGGTCGTCCAGTATTCGCGGAATTAGGATCATACGTTAGTTCAGCCGTTAATTTCTCAAAATTTTCTCCTTTCAGGATGCGATTTCTTATTTGATCTGCTTTTTTATAAATTTCAAGCGTATCGGAAGGAAGAGTTCTGAAATCATTTGCTTTGACGCCTTCAAATGGAACCGCTAAATGAGAGGCTTCAATATATTCTTTCATCCTGTTATATTCTCTTCGCAATAATCCTTCATCAGCTTCCAAATTATCCAAATAAGGTTTGGCTTCAGTAGAGCGGTATCCCGATAGTTCGGCCAAGAAAATCGCAGTTGTATCTATTCCTTGGGCTTCGGCTTCAACCACTTTTAATTTCAAATTCTTAAACAAATCAATATAGTCATTCAATGACCGTTTATCAATGACATCCTCGTTATTGTATTTATTATAAAAATATTCAAATTCGGATTTTTTGAATTTTTTGTCATTGATTGTCATGATTACAGGGTCGTTAGCTTGAGCAAAAACACTCACTGACGAAATAATTAAAACTAAAGAAAAAAAACGTGATCTCATTTTATCATTCTTCTTTTTTATTATAAATAAATTTACTTTGTTTTTAACGGATAAAAATGTTATTTATTGTATTTAACCTCTTGTGTAACTATAATTCGGAGCTTCCTGAGTTATTGTAACATCATGGGGATGACTCTCTTCTACTCCCGCATTTGTAATACGAGTGAATTGGGCTTTATGAAGCGCCTTTATGTTAGCTGCTCCGCAATAACCCATTCCCGCTCTCAATCCGCCTACCATCTGAAAAATGACTTCATACAACAAGCCTTTGAAAGGTACGCGTGCTGCAATTCCTTCTGGAACCAATTTTTTCACATCGTCTTCTACGTCTTGAAAATAACGGTCTTTTGAGCCTTTTTGCATAGCTTCCAGCGAACCCATTCCGCGATAGGATTTGAATTTCCGTCCATTGTAAATAATGGTTTCACCCGGCGACTCTTCTACGCCAGCCAGCAACGAACCCATCATCACTGAGTGAGCTCCTGCAGCTAAAGCTTTTACAATATCGCCCGAATAACGCAAACCTCCATCGGCAATCAGAGGAATATTTGTTCCTTTCAGCGCTTGGGAAACTTCAAAGATAGCCGAAAGTTGCGGAACGCCAACCCCCGCAATCACACGGGTAGTGCAAATAGAACCAGCTCCGATTCCTACTTTAATTGCATCAGCTCCTGCACTTGCCAGCATGTGGGCTGCTTCAGCCGTAACAATGTTTCCAACTACCACTTCAATTCCGGGAAATGCAGCTTTCACTTTTTTCAGCATTTCGGCAACATAAAAAGAATGTCCGTGCGCTGTATCAATTACAATAGCGTCGGCTTCTGCATTTACCAAAGCTTCTACGCGCAATAATGTATCGGAAGTCACCCCCACCCCGGCAGCAACTCGCAAACGTCCATTGGCGTCTTTGCAAGCAAATGGTTTATCTTTCGCTTTAGTAATATCTTTATATGTTATCAAGCCAATCAGCTTGTTTTCGTTATCTACCACTGGCAATTTTTCAATTTTGTATTGTTGGAGAATCTCGGTAGCTGCTTCTAAATCTGTAGATTGATTAGTAGTAACCAAATTTTCTTTAGTCATCACGTCATCTACCAACAAGTTCAGATTACGTTGAAACCGCAGGTCGCGATTAGTCACGATGCCTACCAAGTGATTTGCATCGTCCACCACCGGAATACCGCCGATTTTGTATTCACCCATCAAAGCGATAGCGTCTCCAACCGTTTTTCCTCTTTTAATACTGACAGGATTGGAAATCATTCCGTTTTCCGCCCTTTTCACCGAGCGCACTTGTTTGGCTTGTTCTTCGATGCTCATGTTTTTATGAATTACACCGATACCGCCTTCGCGAGCTATTGCGATAGCTAATTTTGCTTCCGTCACCGTGTCCATAGCAGCGGATACGATTGGAATATTCAAGCGGATATTTTTGGAAAATTGCGTTGAAAGATCAACTTCACGCGGTAATATTTCCGAATAAGCTGGGATTAACAATACATCATCGAATGTTAATCCATCCATTACTACTTTTTCTGCAATAAACGACATGGGAAAATGGTTTTAAATTTATTGCGTGCAAATGTAGCAATTTTTTTTTGATTAGTCATATAAAAAATAATTTATCTCTAAAAATGAATATTATGCCTAATCATGCTTGCTTTTTGAAAACAATCATAAGCTTTGCTTTCATTTCCTAAATATTGATATGCACGTCCCATATTATCATAAACCATCTCTGAATCAGGGTTTAATTCAATCGCTTTAGCATAATATTCAATCGCTTCATCATAATTACCTTTTTTATAATACACATTTCCAATATCATTATAAGGCTCTACAGAATCAGGGTTTAATTCAATCGCTTTGGCGTAACATTCAATTGCTTTATCATAATTACCTTTTTCATAATATATATTTCCTATATTATTATAAGGCTCTGCATAATCAGGTCGTAATTTAATGATATTTTCGTAACAAGTAATTGCTTTATCATAATTACCTTTTTCATAATATGCATTTCCCATACCATTATAAGGCTCTGCATAATCAGGCTCTATTTTAATCGCTTTTTCGTAACAACTAATCGCTTTATAATAATTGCCTTTTTCATAATACACATTTCCCATATTATTATGAGGTTCTGCATAATCAGGTCGTAATTCAATGGCATTTTCATAACAAGCAATCGATTCATTATAATTACCTTTTTTATAATACACATTTCCCATACCATTATAAGACTCTGCATAATCAGGTCGTAATTCAATGGCATTTTCATAACAAGCAATCGCTTCATCATAATTGCCTTTTTCATAATACGCATTTCCCATGCCATTATAAGGCTCTGCATAATCAAAGTCTAATTCAATGGCGTGGGCGTAGTATTCAATAGCCTTATCATAATCGCCTTTTTTATAATACGCATTTCCTATACCATTATAAGGTTCTGCATAATCAGGCCAAAGGTCAATGGTAGTTTCGTAACAAGCGATAGCCTCATCATAATTTTCTTTTTTATAATATGCATTTCCTATACCATTATAAGACTCTGAATAATCATGGTTTAATTCAATGGATTCGACATAATATTCAATTGCGCTATCATAATTTCTTTTTTTATAATACGCATTCCCCATACCATTATAAGGCTCTGCATAATCAAAGTTTAATTCAATCGCTTTATCATAATAAGTAATCGCTTTATCATAATTGCCTTTTTTATAATATGCGTTTCCCATATTATTATAAGGTTCTGCATAATCGGACTTTAATTTAATGGCTTTATCATAATAAATAATCGCTTCATCATAATTGCTTTTTTTATAATATGCATTTCCAATATTATTATAAAGCAAAGCATAATCAGGTCGTAATTCAATAGCTTTATTATAGTATTCAATCGCCTCATCATAATTACTTTTTTTATAATACACATTTCCCATACCATTATAAGGCTCTGCGTAATCAGGTCGTAATTCAAGGGCGTTTTCGTAACAAGCGATAGCCTCATCATAATTGCCTTTTTCATAATACGCATTTCCCATATTATTACAAGGCTCTGCATAATCAGGTTGTAATTCAATGACATTTTCGTAATATTCTATTGCCATGTCGTAGTTTTCTTCAATTTGGGCTGCATAAGCTTTCAGAAAGAAATCGGTTAGTGTTTGAGGGTATGTAATTCTTTCGTCTATTATCCTGACTTCTGCTTTTAATTCTTCAGATGCCTCTTCCGGCGGAATGAGTTTTACTTTGTTTAGGTATGCTTCCCGCAAGTTTTGGATTATTTCCTGTAATTCTTGGACTGTTTCGTTCATTTCTTGATTTGATTTCGTCAATTCTTGGATTGATTTTTTGTATATTTTGGCATCTTTCTTTCTACGCAAAATAGATAACAACCACATAAATATTGCTAACAATAAGCCTATAATCGCCACTGCAGTTACTATCTCGTTTCCTAGTATAAAACTCAATATTTCTTTTAATGTATCCATCATAAGACCCTTCTTTTTAAGTGAATGCTTTGTTTTTCATTATTCACTCTTGTTTTTCACAGTCGCGTGTTCATAATATAGCCTCTAATATCCGGCCACTAAAGTGTTCGGCGGGAGAACACAAAGACTCGGACAAGTGCGAGCGACAAAGTTACAAAATTTTTGTGAAACTATACGCACACATCTTGCCTCAAATAAAAAAATCGTTAAACTAAACTTGCGGTAGCTTTATATATAATCGGGATTAATTCGCTAACTCGGAAATAAATTTAATTCTGACTAACCGGATTTCTTCTTCTGTAAAGTCGCCGCCGAGTTCTTCAATAGCTTCTTCCAAACTGTCAAATTCCGATTCTTTGAAATATTGATAAATTTCCTCAATATGGTCTTCATCTAATACTTCATTAAGGAAATAATCGATATTGATTTTGGTTCCGGAGTAAACGATGGCTTCTATTTCGTCAAGCAATTCTGTAAATTCCAAACCCGTCGTTAAAGCAATATCGTCTAAGGCGACTTTTCTGTCAATACTTTGTACGATGGATATTTTGAGTTTGGATTTGTTTGCAACGGTTCGTATCCGCAAATCTTCTGGACGTTCGATTTCGTTTTCAACTACGTGGCGTTTGATCAAAGCAATAAATTCCTCTCCATAACGCTTTGCTTTTCCTGAACCTACACCCGGAATGTTTTGCAATTCATCAATTGTAACCGGATAGGTTGTTGCCATAGCTTCGAGAGAAGGATCTTGGAAGATAACATAGGGCGGAACTTCTAATTTTTTAGCGAGCTTTTTCCGTAAGTCTTTCATCATCGAATATAAAACCGGATCGACGGCACAAGATGCACCTCCGCGTAACGGAGTTTCTTCTATGGTTTCTTCTTCCTCAAAATCATTATCTTTTGTTATCGTAAATGAAGTCGGATTGGCTAAATATTTTCGTCCGGCGGCAGTTAATTTCAACAGTCCATAGTTTTCAATATCTTTATCTAAATAGCCTGCTATCATTGCCTGTCGAATGACGGCATTCCAAGTTTTTTCATCTTCATCTTTCCCGGTACCAAAAACATCCAACTTATTATGTTCGTAAGACAATATTTCTGAGGTGGTTTTCCCTTGAAGAATGTTTATAATATGATCTGCTTTAAATTTATCTTTAAGAAGATCAATTGTTTCCAAAATTGATATTAATAATTCTTTTGCTTCCACTTGCTTTTTAGGATTTAGGCAATTATCACACGAGCCGCAATTATCTTCCGTATATTCTTCTCCAAAATAATGTAAAATTACTTTGCGCCGGCAAACTGAGGTTTCTGCATACGCTCTTGTTTCTTCCAATAACTGTTTGCCGATTTCTTGCTCAGAAATAGGTTTACCTTGCATAAATTTCTCTAATTTTAGTAGATCGGCATGAGCATAGAAAACAATACATTTTCCTTCGCCACCGTCTCGCCCTGCACGTCCAGTTTCCTGATAATATCCTTCTAAGCTTTTAGGAATATCATAATGAATGACATAACGAACATCAGGCTTGTCAATTCCCATTCCAAAAGCAATCGTTGCTACAATAACTTCCGATTTTTCCATCAAAAAAGCGTCTTGATTTTCGGAACGAGTTTGGGAATCCATACCTGCATGATATGCTAAAGCATTGATTCCATTAGCTTTCAAAATTTCAGTAAAATCTTCAACTTTTTTCCGTGATAAACAATAGACAATCCCTGATTTTCCCGGATTAGCTTTTATAAATTTAACAATTTCTTTGTCAATGTCTTTGCCTTTTTGCCGCACTTCGTAATACAAATTCGGACGGTTGAAAGATGATTTAAATACTGCGGCATCCATCATCCCCAAATTTTTTTGAATGTCGTGTTGGACTTTAGGCGTAGCCGTTGCAGTGAGCGCAATCAGCGGACGCCTGACTATCTCGTTAATTATAGGTCTAATTCGCCGGTATTCGGGACGAAAGTCGTGTCCCCATTCTGAAATACAATGCGCTTCGTCGATTGCGTAAAATGAAACCGGCACTTGGCGTAGAAATTCAATATTTTCTTCTTTAGTTAATGATTCGGGAGCTACATACAATAATTTGGTTTTTCCCGAACGAATATCTTCTTTCACTTTGTCTATTGCAGTCTTGTTTAAAGATGAATTGATGAAGTGAGCGACTCCGTTGTCTTCGCTAAAATTCCGCATAGCATCGACTTGATTTTTCATCAGGGCGATAAGCGGTGAAATAACTACAGCCGTCCCCTTCATCAAAAGCGACGGCAATTGATAACAAAGCGATTTTCCACCTCCCGTGGGCATCAAAACGAATGTATCTCTTCCGTCCATAATGCTGCGGATTACATCTTCTTGATTTCCCTTGAAGGTATCAAAACCAAAATGTTTCTTAAGTTGTTCTGCTAAAAAATCTTTTTTTGCCATATACAATAAACTTGCTTCTTTGTCAAAACAAAGTTACAGCATTGTTATGAAATAATGCAAATATTTTCCAACCTTTTTTTATCTGATAATGAAAATTAACATTATAAATATTATACTCAGGCTGAACGCAGCTTGGAAGATGTTTCAATTTTTGATTTCGCATATTCCAAATCTACAAATAATTTTCTTTTTCCGGAAGAGGGTAATTCAAACATAGCATCAATCATAATATCTTCTGTTATCGAACGTAAACCGCGTGCTCCCAATTTATATTCGATTGCTTTATCCACTATATAATCGAGCACCTCGTCGGAAAAAGTTAAAGTAATATCATCCATTTCAAATATTTTTATGTATTGTTTGATAATGGCATTTTTAGGTTCAGTCAGAATAGAACGCAATGCTGCTCTATCCAAAGGTTCGAGGTAAGTGAGTATAGGTAATCGTCCTATGATTTCCGGAATTAATCCGAATGCTTTTAAATCTTGCGGAGCAATATATTGCATCAGATTATTTCGGTCGATGTGCGCCGTTTTTTGGATAGACGTAAATCCTACGACTTGAGTATTCAGCCGTTGGGCGATTTTCTTTTCTATTCCGTCGAAAGCGCCACCGCAAATAAACAAAATATTTGTTGTATCGACAGGAATCATTTTCTGTTCAGGATGTTTTCGGCCTCCTTGAGGCGGAACATTAACAACTGAACCTTCCAACAGTTTGAGTAATCCCTGTTGTACGCCTTCTCCGCTTACATCGCGGGTAATAGAGGGATTATCACTCTTTCGGGCTATTTTATCAATTTCATCTATGAATACAATCCCTCTTTCGGCTGCTTTTACATCATAATCGCAAACCTGAAGCAAGCGGGAAAGGATACTTTCAATGTCCTCTCCTACATAACCAGCTTCCGTCAAGACGGTTGCATCAACAATCGTGAATGGAACTTCCAACAAACGGGCAATGGTTTTCGCCAACAGGGTTTTCCCTGTTCCCGTTTGTCCGACCATAATAATGTTTGATTTTTCGATTTCCACATCATCTTTATCAGTTTTTTGCATCAACCGTTTATAATGATTGTAAACCGAAACAGACAAATAGCGCTTGGCTGCGTCTTGTCCAATAACGTATTGATCTAAAAAATCCTTGATTTTTCTCGGATTCGGCAATTTTTCTTTTGAAACGGAGAAGTTTGCTTCTTTTTCTTTTTTATTAGGATCAACAGTGGATTCTTTAACTATTTCATACGCTCGTTCAGCACATTCGTTACAGATATATCCATTGACTCCTGTTATCAAAAGCTTAAATTCATCTTCGGTTCGTCCGCAAAAACTGCAACGATGCTGAAATTTAGCCATTATTAATTTTTTTAATAAACACTTGATCGATCATACCATATTCTTTTGCTTCTTCCGCCGTCATCCAGAAATCACGGTCTCCGTCTTGCAAAACTTTTTCGTATGATTGTCCTGAATGTTCGGAAATTATCGTATAAATTTCCTTTTTAATCTTTAAAATTTCACGTGCGGTAATTTCAATATCCGACGCTTGACCTTGCGCTCCGCCAAGTGGTTGGTGAATCATTACCCGCGAATGTTTCAACGCCGAACGGCAACCTGTTTCTCCGGCTACCAACAAAACGGCAGCAAAGGAAGCGGCAATGCCCGTGCAAATAGTATGAATTTTACTACTGATATATTGCATCGTATCGTAAATTCCAAAACCTGCATATACAGAGCCTCCCGGAGAGTTAATATAGAGTGAAATATCTTTCCCTGAATCAGCGGAATCAAGATACAACAATTGAGCTTGAATAACATTCGCCGTATAATCGTCAATCTGCGTTCCTAAAAAGATAATGCGATCGGCCATTAAACGGGAAAATACATCTAATTGGGTGACATTCATCTGACGTTCTTCAAGTATATAGGGATTTAAATATTCACGCTCTGCTCGAATAACATCGTCGAACACCTGGCCATTTATTCCCAGATGTTTTACTGCATATTTTCTGAAATCGTTCATTTTTTATTATATATTTTATTGTTTTATTTTTTTAGTAACTCTTTGAATTCATCTATGGTTACTTCCTTAAGTTCTAAAGTTACTCGCTCTTTCACTATTTCTGCTATTCTATCATCTATAATTTTATTTCTAAGCGGTTGAACGTTTTCATCCTTTTGTAGAATCTCATTAGCATATTCTTCCACTACATGGTCGGGAATATTATCAATGCCGTATCTTGCAAATTGGCTAAGAACTGCCTTTTTGGCATATTCCTCGAAATCATGTTCGTCTATTGTAATTCCATTATCTTCCTTCACGTATTCCTCAATTAAGTGAAATCTCAAATCTTTGGCAATTTTAGGATATTCGTCTTCTAATGCTTCCGGCGTAAGTTTCTCATTGTAATCCAAAAGATAGCGTTTGAGGAAATCATCAGGGAGTTGTATGGCTAATGATTTTTCTCCTAAAAAATTTCGCATATCTATAATAAATTTAAATTCCCTTTCTGGAATTAATTGTTGGGCTAACATTTCTTTTACTTTTTCACGAAACGCTTCTTCCGAATCGACAGTTCCCGCTCCGAACACTTTATCAAAAAATTCCTGATTTAACTCAGGTTTTTCATAACGCATAATTTCGTTTATTTCAAAAGAAAAATCATGGATATGCTTTTTCACTTTGTCTTTACCAATTTTCAGAAAAGAAGCTAACTCCGCCTCATCTCCATTATATGCTTTATATGGATTGAAAATAACGATGGAATGTAGTTTTGCCTTAAGAATTTTTGCCTTTTCATCTTCATCTTTTATATAACTCGGAAGCATGATTGCCTCATCATTAATAATCCCGTTTTCGTTATGTTCATCGTTTTCGTTCAATTCTATTAATTTACCTTTGACTAAGTCATTATCTTCTACTTCTTCAACCGGTATGTGATTACCATATTGAGATTTTAAATTTTCAATTTCTTCATCAATCAAATCATCGGTTACTCGAATTGTGTAATACGGAATAACATCGTCTTTTGTGAAATTAACCTCGATTCTGGTAGGTAAACCTATATCATAAGCAAATACAAAATCTTCCTGTTTATCAAGATCAATTGGTTCTTGGTTTTTACAAAGCATAGGTTCACCCAGCGCATGCAGATTATTCTCCCTCACGTAATCTTCAAGATTTTGGATCATTAACTTATTAATTTCATCAAGAATTATGGCTTTACCATATTTTTGACGGATGAATGAAGCAGGTACCATACCCTTACGAAATCCGGGAACATCTGCATTTTTCTGAAAATCTTTTATAGAATGCTCTACTTTATCGTAATAATCGGCTTTTACTATTTCAACTTCAACTATAGCATTTACCGCATCAACTTTATTTAATGTAATTTTCATTATTTATATATAATATATTTATTTTCAAAATTTTATTATTTCATCTCACTAAATTGCAAATAAGTCGGCAAAGGTAATGTATTCTTTTAAATATCAAAATCATTTTTGAAAAAATATTTTTATTCAAATCGAATGGTTTTTGCCGGCGAAATATTTGCAACCAAATAAGATGGTAGTATCAACATAAGTAATGTTACAAAAAGTGTACCAATATTTATTAATACAATAGATAGAACAGAAATATCAATCGGAACTTTGGTAAGATAATATATTTCCGGATTAAGCTTTACTATTCCGAAACAACGTTGAATAAAACATAAAACTAAGGCTATCAGGTTTCCCCAGAGTAGCCCTTTGCCGATTAAAAAAGCGGAAAGATAAAGAAAAATCTTTCGGATACTTGTATTATTCTGGCCTAATGCTTTCAGTGTACCAATCATAGCAGCTTTTTCCAAAATAATTATTAATAATCCGGAAATCATGGAAAACCCCGCAACAATAATCATCAAAACAAGAATTACGATTACATTCGTATCTAAAACGTCTAACCAGTCGAAAATTTCAGGTTTCATTTGTTTAACCGACCGGGTAAGATAGGTATTGTTGAACCGGTCTTTTTGCATTTGGAGTTCGAAATACAAGGAATCTACTGTTGCATCCAAGCGATTGTAATCGTTTACATATAATTCCAAACCGCTAACCATATCGTCGTCCCATTGGTTTAACCGGCGGATTAGTTTTATATCCGTTAAAACGAATATTTTATCATAATCCGAAAAATAGGTTTGATAAATTCCCGTAATGGTAAATTTTCGGGCGCGCGGCGGATCCTGAACAAAATAAGCTGTAAACGAATCGCCTAATTTCAAATTCAGTTTGTCGGCAATAGTCTTAGAAATCAAGACGTCCAAGAGAAAAGAATCAGGACGAATATCCAAAACTTGTCCTTCCACCAGATTTGAACGAAAAAAATCCCAATTGTAGTTTTCATCAACGCCTTTGAAAATAACCCCTTGAAAATCTTCTTCCGTTTTAATAATTCCCGGTTTTGTTGCAAACCGTTCAACTCGCAGAATATTGTACCGGTTTTGTAAATAATCCATTAATGTATCGCTGACAGCAATAGGTTTCATTTCATAAGAATAATTAACCTCAAAATTGCTGACTTGAATATGCGAACCGAACCCTACCACTTTCTCCCGAATTTCTTTTTTAAATCCGATAACTACTGCTACGGAAAGAATCATAATCGTTAATCCGATGGCTATGCTGATGATAGCTATACGAATTGCTGGAGGAGAAACATTCCGGCTTTCTCCTCTATCCTTATATATCCGTTTAGCAATAAAAAATTCTACCGACATTATTCAGGTATTTAATAAGGACATACGCAATGCGCACTTCGTTTTTTCCTCTTTCTGATATTTGGGGCATCTGAAATCTTTGCTTTTTATTAATTTTGGTTACAAAAATACAAGAATCCATTGTTATAACAAAATTAATGACTAATTTCGCAAAATAAAACAAATTTAGTTATGACGTTATTCAAAAAGACGCCTATTCACACTACAGCATTCTTTTTGTTTCTGTTCCTAATTTCAAATAATATATATTCACAAGGGCAGAAACTCGATTCAATTTTTTATAAAAAACAGTATATCGATAAAATTTTCTATCAAACGCAAGATTCTGAATCGATTGTCTATACGGATACTGTTATTTTGCGTTCGCCGTTCATTCCAATCATTTTTGATGTGAATAAATTAATTTTAGACAAACGCCTAACACCGGAATGCCCTTTGTTAAAGCCGGAAATTCCTTCATTAGTTATTTCTAAACATAAATTATTTGCCGACGTTTATAATAAGAATGCAATCGACCTGTATGTTTACAATTATTTGATAATGAATAATTTTGAGCAGATAAAATATACAACTGCCGATTTTTCGGGAAAAGCAGAGTCAATAGAAGCAATAAAATCGAATATCTTTCAAACTTTATTTAAGGTAGATCCCGATTTGGATAAAGATAAAGTCGGCAAGCCCGGTCGTTTCTATCCCAAACGGAGATATTGGATTTATAATGGAAATCATAAAATTCAACTTTCACAGAATTATATTTCAGAAAATTGGTATAAAGGGGGAGCAGAAAATTTGAATTTGCTCAACCGACACGATTTATCTTTTAATTACAAAAAAGATAAATTTCAAGCTAATAACTTGGTCGAATGGCGATTGAATCTTTATACAAATCCGAATGATACGCTCAGATTATATCGTATCGGAGAGGATTTGGTTCGAACTTACAGTAATTTTGGTGTTCAAGCAATTAATAATTGGTATTATTCATCATTTATTGAAATGAAAACTCAGCTATTTAAAAATTTCAAGGAAAATTCCGAACAAATGCTTTCTTCAATTTTTTCTCCGCTTTATATCAATATTGGTCTATTGGGTATAAGATACCAGATTGATAAATCGTTTCCAAAAGTAAAGGGAAAAAAAATCAATTTTAACTCGGAAATATCTCCCTTATCAATTGAATATGTTACTGTCTTGAACAAAGATATTGATCCAAAACGATTTGGTATTAAGGAAGGTAATTGGCATCTTACAAATATTGGTTCAACTATTAATGCTAAGCTGATATATAATTTCAATAAAAACGTCAATTATACTTCCCGCCTCTATTATTTTACTAATTACGAAAAAGTTACTGCTGAATGGGAAAATACGCTGAATTTACCCATTAACCGGTATTTCTCGACCATTCTTTATTTGTTTTTCAGGTACGATGATAATCCAACGCTGACAAAAGATAAAATTTTGGGTTATTTCCAACTCACTGAATTGTTAAGTTTCGGATTTAATTACAGTTGGTAAAACAAATAAAAAGACAATTTCAGCAATATGCTTGCCTTCGTCGAAATTCAGAGCAAACAATGGCTGTTGCTACTGCCACATTCAACGATTCGGTTGATTCGGCTTGTGGAGGATAATTCGGAATATAGAGTTTTTGAGTAATTCGTTTTTCAACAAAAGGACTGATTCCGTTTCCTTCATTCCCCATAACAATCAATCCGGAAGAAGATAAAGTTTCCGTATAAATATTTTTCCCTTCTAAAAAAGCGCCGTAAACCGCAATATCTTTCATTTCGTCCAACCAATCGGGAAGCGATACGTAGAACACTTGAACGCGGGCAATCGCCCCCATCGACGCCTGAACGGTTTTGGGATTATAGACATCAGCTGTGTCCGGCGAACAAATCAACCGGTTGATGCCGAACCAATCAGCCAAACGAACAATTGTTCCCAAATTGCCCGGATCTTGTACACCGTCTAAAACCAAACTCAATCCATTTTTTAGCGCCTCATTATCCAATTTGTATTGTGGCTGACGAAATACAGCCAACACATCCTGCGGTGTTTTCAGTAAGCTGGCTTTCTCTATATCATTCTCTTCTGCAATTATCAGTTCTTTAGCGGAAATATCGCCTTGCGTAGCCAGCCACGAAGCTTTGGCTATCAAACATTCACATTCGAAAAAAGGTAAAATATCAGTTACTAATTTGTTTCCTTCAGCTAAAAAACAGACCGATTCATTGCGAAATTTTTTCTTTTCCAGCGAGCGGATAAACTTGATTTTATTTTTACTTAGCATATTTTATATTTTTTTTCCAACAAAACTAATAAATTATTTCGTAATACGTTTATCTTTGCAGACAAATTTTAAAAATGTACGAATGAAAAGTTTTAGCCGATTCTATTGGTTCTCTTTCCCAATTATATGGGTATTATGTTCGTGCAGTTCCACCAAATTTATCGCCGACGGAGAATGCCTTTTAGATAAAGTCAAAATCGAATCCGACATTCCTAATTATAAGGCGCTCGAACTCAATCCGTATATACGCCAACAACCTAACTTCAAAATGTTCGGATTGAATAAAACCATGTTTCAGATATACAATCTGTCAGGAAAAGATAGTACAAAATGGATTAATCGTGCTATTAAAAAGATCGGAGAAAAACCGGTTATTTTTGATTCTACATTAGTTGATAAAACCAATACTGAATTGCAAAAATTATTTATTAACAAAGGCTATCTCAATGTTGACGTTTCTTCTACAACAACAATCAAGAATAAAAAAGCGAGTGTAATTTACAAAATAGTTGGAAATCCGCCATATCATATTCATGAATATTCAACGATATATGAAGATGATAGTATTGCTAAACTGTTAAATAGCGAAGAATCACTTCAAAGCGTTCCGGGAGAGCCAGCTTCAGAGCGGGTGTCGTTAATTAAGGAAAATATGCTGTTCGACAGGAATATTTTAGATCAGGAACGTGAACGGATCACAAATTTGCTACGAAATAGAGGCTATTATACTTTTAATAAATACTATATTTCATACGATGCAGATAGCTCCCTTTCCGAAAATCAAGTAGATGTCAAACTCAAATTAGATATGTTCCGGGAGTTGCTCCCCGACGGAACTCACATAGATACATTGCATAAAAAATATTATTTCGATCATGTGTTTATTTATTTGGATTATGATCCGCTCAAAACAAGCAAGCTAAGTGATTACATAGCTTCCGACAGCATTATCAGCAATGGATATACAATTTATTATCAAGGAAATAAACCGCCAATTCGTCCCAAAATATTATTGAAAAATAATTTTCTCACACCGCAAAGACCTTATTCTCAACAGAGAGAAGACGTCACTTATTCGGCTTATTCTTCTCTGAATGCTTTAAGCAATATTCATATTAATTATGAAGAATTTCAACGTGATGATACCGCGCGTTTGAACGCATACATATTAGCCATACCGGCAAAAAAGCAATCAATCGGTTATTCGATAGAGGGAACAAATACAACTGGTAATCTGGGTGTTGCTTCATCTATCAATTACACTCATCGAAATTTGTTTCATGGCGCCGAAACATTTAATTTTAAAGTTCGTGGCGCTTATGAGGCTATTTCCGGGTTTAATAATCCCTACTTTGAAATCGGAGGAGAAGTTTCCATTCACTTTCCAAAGTTTGTATTTCCATATATAAGTAACTCATTCACAAGACAAATGCAAACATCCACCGAATTAGCCTTAAGCTATAATCATCAGGCGCGTCCCGAATACGACCGAACATTATCATCTGGAGGAATCCATTATATCTGGCAACAATGGGGACGTTTAAGCGGCCAACATCAGTTCGATTTATTAGATATTGATTATGTTTATCTTCCTCGCATCGATTCCCTGTTTATGAGTAGATTACCCGCTAATGCCATATATTTCGGATATTCAAATCAATTTATAGTAGGAATGGGGTATTCTTATACTCAATCTACATTTGATCCGGCACGGAAACAAAAGAATGCACGCTCTTTGCGTCTTTCTTTAGAGTCGGCAGGGAATTTGCTTTATGGGATAAATGCTTTGTTCCACGCAGAAAAGAATGAACAAGGCTCATACAAACTATTTAGTACATATTTCGCTCAATTTATAAAAGGGGATATTGATTATGCACGGACGGTTATTATCGATCATCAAAATTCAATTGCATGGCGAATCGGCGGCGGAATCGGAGTTCCATACGGCAATTCCGACATACTTCCTTTTGAAAAACGATATTATTCCGGAGGAGCTAACAGTGTACGCGCTTGGAAGGTTCGGGAATTGGGTCCGGGAAGCTATTATAGCGATTCTACCAATTTTTATTTTCAATCGGGAGATATCAAGTTGAATTTCAATATTGAATACCGTACCCGTTTCTTCTGGAAACTGGAAGCGGCAGCATTTGTTGATGCTGGAAATATATGGACGATTAAAGATTATCCCGGTCAAGAAGGCGGTGTTTTCAAATTCAATTCTTTTTACAAACAGATTGCAATGGGCTATGGATTAGGTTTGCGTTTAGATATGGATTTCTTCCTGCTTCGGCTCGATTGCGGATGGAAAGTGTATGACCCGGCTCGAAGCGGGAAAGAAAGCTGGGCGATTTTTCATCCTAATTTTAATAATAATTGGGCTTGGCACTTCGCAGTTGGTTATCCATTTTAGGGCATTATCAATATTGAAAGCAGGATTGCCAAATAAAAAAATTAGGAGGCGTCGGCAGCTTACTCCTGCTCACATCGCCTCCTCACAATAATTTTTTGGGATGCTTACCCTAAATAACTCTTTAACAAGTCGTTTTTGTTACTTGTTTTCAATCTCCTGATTGCTTTTTCTTTGATTTGTCTTACTCGCTCGCGCGTCAAACCAAATTTATCACCAATTTCTTCCAGCGTCATCTCTTGCGAACCGATTCCGAAAAACATTTTAATAATGTCTCGTTCGCGGTCGCTTAGAGTGGATAAAGCCCGGTTGATTTCTTTCGAAAGTGATTCGTTTATCAGATAACGATCAGCTGCCGGAGCATCTTCGTTGATCAATACATCTAACAAACTGTTGTCTTCGCCTTCCACAAAAGGAGCATCTACCGAAATATGCCGCCCTGAAACTTTAAGCGTGTCTGAAATTTTGTCAACCTGAATGTCTAATTCATTTGCTAACTCTTCAGGCGACGGACGACGTTCATGCTCTTGTTCAAACTTTGAAAAAGCTTTGGTAATCTTATTCAGAGAACCAACCTGATTCAACGGCAACCGTACAATCCTTGATTGTTCAGCCAAAGCTTGCAAAATAGATTGACGAATCCACCAAACGGCATACGAAATAAATTTAAATCCACGAGTTTCATCAAACTTTTCAGCGGCTTTTATTAAGCCCAGATTACCTTCATTAATCAAGTCGGGAAGACTTAATCCTTGATTTTGGTACTGTTTTGCTACTGAAACTACAAAACGAAGATTTGCACGCGTTAATTTTTCCAAAGCCGCCCTGTCGCCCCGCTTGATAGCTTGCGCCAATTCCACTTCTTCTTCCACTGTAATTAAGTCTTCACGACCAATTTCCTGCAAATACTTGTCTAATGACGCGCTCTCGCGATTAGTGATTGATTTTGTGATTTTTAATTGCCTCATTCAATAAAATTTATTATGAGTAATCGTAAAAACCTGCAAACGTAGTGATTTTTTAGCAATAAAAAAAGCCAAAAAATCACTTTTAACATATTTTATTGTTATTTAATAATACCTTTAATCGTTTAAATCAATTGCAAAATATTCTATTCTTATTCTTTGCGAATTAGTAGGATAGAATCCTCTGATATAAAGACCTCTATCATTCGAGTCTTTTTTTAGAACTTCTGCAATAACCGCTTCCATATCTTCCTGTGAGGAAATACGATTATCATTAGCTGTCAGAATTATAAATCCATTTTTTATTCCTGCCGATTTTAATTTTCCATTTGATAAATTGGTGGTTTCTATACCATAGCTAATGCCTAAGCGAGCTTTTGTTTCTTCGGATAATTCCTTGAAAGAAGCTCCTAAAAGGTCTTTAGGATTTTTTTGCGTAACAACATCAGTTGTGCCTTGATCGTTTTTTAATTCAATTTTATACGTTTTTACAGCATCTCCCCTGTGAACTTCTACCTCAACTTTGTCTCCAGGACTGTAACGACTTAATTGCGCTCTCAAATCTTGTCCGTTTTTTATTTTTGTGCCGTTAATCGCCGTTATTACATCGCCAACTTGAATTCCGGCTTTTTGAGAAGCGCTATTAATAGGAAATTCGGCAACATATATACCCTCCGTTACTTTCAATTTGTTGTATTTATCCGCTTCATTTTCTTTTAAATCAGATAATTCGTTATATATTATTCCTAACATAGCCCTTTGTACAATTCCATATTGTTTGATATCGGTAACTACTTTTTTTACAATATTAATAGGAATAGCAAACGAGTAGCCGATATAGTTTCCACTTTGGGAAAAAATAGCCGTATTGATGCCTACTAATTCACCTTTAGTATTTACAAGTGCGCCACCACTGTTTCCCGGATTCACGGCAGCATCCGTTTGAATATATGATTGGATTTTTTCCCGCGAGTCTCTGCTATATCCTTCAGCAATATCATTGCGTCCTTTTGCGCTCACAATTCCGGCAGTAACGGTCGATGTCAGATTAAAAGGATTTCCTACGGCTAAAACCCATTCGCCGACTTTCAATATGTCGGAATCACCGAAAGGGAGAGCATGAAAGTCGTTGCCTTCTATTTTCAACAAAGCAACATCTACTAAATCATCGCTCCCTATTATTTTAGCATTAAAAACCTTGTCATCATTAGTTTTAACTTCAATTTCATCCGCACCTTCAATTACGTGATTATTGGTTATAATATATCCATCGGAAGAAATAATCACTCCGGAGCCAAACCCAACTCTGGGCTGTCGTTGGTAAGGTTGAAAAGGGTTATCGTCTCCGAAGAAAAAATCAAAAGGATTGACATATCCTCTGTTGCCTCTGCTTCTTTCGGAAGGCCTTGCAACCGATTTGATATGCACTACAGCATTTACCGTTTGTTCGGCTGCGTAGGTAAAATCCGTATTTTCGGCAGGAGTTGCATATCCGACAGCATGGAAGCCCGGCAGATTAAACGCATTGCCAAAAACATTATTTTCCTTTTTCCCGTTAAGATAAGAGTAAGTTCCAATAGCGACACCGGCGCTAACCACACTCACTAAAAAAAAGCCGAATATTAATTTTAATGTTTTCATATTTTATTTTTAAAATTTAATTATAATAATATATTAATTAAATGAATTTCTACAAATAACGTACAAAATTCCGTTTTATGCAAATTTCATAACAGAATTATAAAAAATTAACCATAAAACAGCAGTCTTAAACCTGTTTTAACAGACAAAATGACAGACAACAATCAGAATTTTACGATAATTTGTTCTAATTGTCCTTTATAGTTCATGTTGTCCCTGTATTATTCATCCAACAAGTAGCATAACCTATTTTCTTTACAGGTTATTCAGAGGAGCAAATTAATCGTTACAGGGAAGAGACGCCTATAGATATAAGCATACGGTAAATGCAAATAATGTTATGTTAACTTTCTAATATGCATGTCTTTACCCTTTATTCTTTTTAAACTAAGAACTAAAAGTTAAGTGCATTTATCGTTCACCCAACTTTTAGTTTTTAGTTCCCAGAGTGTGTTTTAACGTCAGTTCGACCTAAGCGATTTTTTTAATAGCATCCATGTCTATGATTTCTATATTCAAAGCGGGTTTCTTTGGAGCGAGATTGTAAGCAATCAAACCGGCAACCAAATTCCCGATGAAATTGTTGAAACATCTGTGAC
>JGI24699J35502_11134107_pt1 | contig 31496 bp, 23 predicted proteins | sample TergutMp193P4_FD_35502 | JGI IMG/M metagenome (IMG submission 35502)
CGCCAGCACCACCGTAACCGCCGCCATAGCCGCCGCCCGAGTAGTTGCCGTCGTAACCGCCGCCACCACCGCGAGCGCCGCCGCCGCGATTACCGCCACCGAAACCGCCTTCGCCGCCTCCGCGTTGTTGGCGGGTCACTTTAGCCGTCGCGTTGCGCAACGAGGGGCCGACTTCGTCAACCTGTACCTCATAGACGGTGCGCTTTTCGCCTTGCTTGGTTTCGTACGAACGCTGGCCGAGCCGTCCTTGCACGATGACTTTGGTGCCTTTAGAAATGGATTCTGCGATGTTTTCGGCCATTTCCCGCCAAGCGGTGCAGGTCAAAAATAGCGCTTCGCCGTCTTTCCATTGGCCGGTGTTGCGATCGAGCGTGCGTGGCGTGGATGCCACGCGGAAGTTGCAGCGCGCCGTGCCGGATTGGCCGAAGCTCAGTTCCGGGTCAGCCACCACATTACCAACAAAGGTAATGACAGTTTCGCCTGCCATGGTTACTCCTGGGTCGCGGCGGTCGCGGTTGCAACCGGCTCCGCTCCGGCAGTCGCAGTCACAGTGGGGGCAGCCGCCGCACTGGCAGTAGGCCGTGCCTTGGGCGCGGGCTTGTTGTCCTTGCGCATGATCTTGGTGCGCAGCACGGATTCATTGAGCCCGAGCAGCCGGTCAAGTTCTTTGGCAGTATCGGAAGTCGAAGTGAAGTCGATTACCGCATATAAGCCTTGGGAGTGTTTCTTAATGTCGAACGTCATAGCCCGGCGGCCCCAAACGTCGATATTGTCAATCTTGCCGCCCTCATTTGGAACAACGGCTAACATCTTCTCCAGAGTAGCGCCGATATTGCGCTCTTCAAGTGTGGGATCTAGAATCACCATCAATTCGTATTGACGCATTCTTGTCTCCACCTCCTTTGGTCTCTACGGTTGCAGAAATTTTCCACAACAGGAAGTGCGTAAAACAATAGCAGGTTAGCGCGGCACCCGGTGTCGGATAGTCACCGCAAACACCCTACTTTTGGCGCACACCCCACAATCCTAGGTTAACTAGGCAGATCGAAAGTGTGGTGAAGTGCCTATAGGCAGCAACACCAAAGTGGTCTTATATCAGCGTCCTAACTGTCTCTCATCGTGGTATCATGGCAAGAGTATATGGCGCAGTAGAAAGGGCAAAACGATGTGTATTGAAGCAAAGTTTCAGGAACTAGGAGATATACCTACCCTACCCAAGGCCTTCAGCGATGAGTTCCACTCCGAATCCGGAGCCATCGACTCGAGCGAAGCTATCGAAAACGAAGTTCAAAGACAGCATGAACAGCTCGATGAACTTGTTGACGATTGGATTGCGCGAGCAGACTGCCTAATCGAAGACGAGTTCCCAGCACTAGAAGTCAAGCTAACGCCAATCAATGTTGACTTGAAATATACAGTAAAAGTTCATTGCCAAGGACAAAAAGAATTTATCAACAATGGAGAGGAACTATTTCATTTTCTCGATGCGATTAAGCCACAAATCAATTAAAAATTGTCGAATCAGCTAACTTTGGACTTCTTGCTATAATGGTCCTTTCCTCATTGGTGATAGGAAATTACGGTACTCTAGGCGCACTAGCGTAACCCATACTCGTCCAGATGATTCCTGCACATAATCGAAAATTCACCGGGTTTAAGCTAGTATCCTATTGCAAACCTCGTTAATAGAGGATTGGCACGGGCACAGTGATGGTTCCGGGGCCGGTGGCGCGGGCTATCTCGCTGCCCACCTGCACCGCCCAGTCGCCATGGGCATCAGCAGTGGAAACCGTGACGATACTACCTACACGCTGGACGCGGAAGGCCGTCGCCTGCGAAGGTTCGGCGCCAGAGCCGTCAAAATGCGGGATGACAGTCAACCCATCATACCCATCAGGTAACTCGAAACACCGTAAGGTAACACCAGAAGCCCAATCGTATTCTGGCCGATCTACTACATTACCAATGGGCAACACCGTGCCGGGCCTGACATAAAGAGGCAACGAACCAAACCCATGCGTTTCAGTGACCCACCGAGGCCCATTAACAGTGGAACCATCAAAAAAAGAGGTCCAAGTACCTTCTGGAATGTACACCTCAGCAGTGCCTTCCGGAGTAAATATTGGCGCCACTAGCAGGCTATCGCCAAGCATATATTGCATGTCGGCATCGTATCCAGTGCGGTCATCAGGAAATTCCAAGGCCATGGAACGCATCATGGCCAGCCCGTCCGTATGGGCTTCCAACCCGATGCGGGCTAGATACGGCATTAGCGACATTTTCAGCTGCGTAAAAATACGGGTGACGTTCACGGCCTCGTCATCAAAGGCCCACGGCACCCGATACGAGCCGGAGCCATGCAAACGCGAGTGGGACGAAAGCAGACCAAATGCCACCCAGCGCTTGAACACCCCAGAGTCGGGGGTACCCTCAAACCCGCCGATGTCGGACGCCCAATATCCGAACCCGCTCATCCCCAGCGACAGTCCACCCCGCAAAGATTCAGCCATGGACGCGTATGTCGAGTCACTATCACCACCCCAATGGACGGGGAACTGCTGCCCACCAGCGGTAGCCGACCGAGCGAACAACACTGCTTCGCCCCGCCCGCGTTTGCGTTCCAGTAACTCAAAGACGGCCTTGTTGTACATCTGCGAATAATAGTTATGCATCTTGCCCGGATCGGAGCCATCATGCCAAATAACGCCGTCAACCGGAATCCGCTCGCCAAAATCGGTCTTAAAACAATCAACACCTTGGTCAAGTAACGCTTCAAGTTCACCAAGGTACCAAGCGGTGGCCTCGGGGTTGGTAAAGTCAACTAACGCCATTCCGGCCTGCCAGTTATCCCACTGCCATACTTCGCCAGTAACTGTCTTTAGGAAATAACCTTTTGCTAATCCTTCCGCAAACATGTCAGTGCGCTGGGCAATGTAGGGGTTAATCCAAAGACACACTCTAAGACCGCGTTCGTGAAGCCGCGCGATTTGGCCTGTTGGATCGGGAAAGGCGCGCGGATCCCACTGAAAACCACACCATTCATATTCGCGCATCCAAAAGCAGTCGAAATGAAAAACCGATAACGGCAACTCGCATTCAAGCATGCCATCTATAAATGAAGTTACTGTGGCCTCATTGTAATCGGTAGTAAATGACGTTGTTAACCAAAGGCCGTAAGACCAAGCAGGTATGGGTGCCGGGCGGCCCGTCAATCCCGTATATCTCCGAATAACGTCTTTTGGCGTGGGACCGGCGATGACAAAATATTCCAACACCTCCCCGCTTACCGAAAACTGAACGCGAGTATTAACTTCGGAGCCGACCTCAAACGAGACTAATTCGGGGTGGTTCACAAAGACCCCATAACCCTTGGTCGTCCAGTAAAACGGCACATTCTTGTACGCCTGCTCAGACGAAGTACCGCCATCCTCATTCCAAATATCAACAACTTGCCCGTTTTTAGCCAGCGCCCCAAATCGCTCGCCGAGTCCATAAACACGCTCCCCCGGTTCTAAACTCAACTGCTCATGTACCCACGTGCCCGTCAAGGTCGGATCGGAACCATTAGCGCGCAGATAACCGACCGATTTCGGCAGCGACGATGTAACACGCTTGCGGCCGTCATAAAAGTCGGCCCGCCAACGCCCGGAGCGTGGAACTCGAACCGTGAGGTCACCAGCAGTTAAGGTGCCAGCGTCGTCATCAAGCGCAACTGCCGCTAGATAATCGCCTTGCGTCGACACCTCAAATGATGGCCCTTTATGGATGCCGCCCGCGTGATGAACGATCCGCGTCTTAATTATGCCTTCAGCGGGTGACGAATATTCAATAGTGAGCATGGGACGATTGAGGGTATCACCCCGCCCCCGGATCACGCCGGTCGGCACATAAACTGTCATCATACTGCGATTTGGGTCAATGCGAATATCATCTATTTCGACAGCAAATAGCGCGTCAATACCAGTGCGGGTCAGCCAATACCCGTTAGTGAATTTCATATAAATAAACCTTTCAGAGTTACTTAACGGCTCCAGCAGTCACGCCACGGGTAAGGGTGCGCTGAAATATCAGGAAAAATACGAGCGCTGGCAGCAAAGAGACTAACGCTCCAGCATTAGTTGTTGGTACGTCCATCATCCGGTCACCTTGAAGCGAAGCTAGCGCGATTGGTACGGTTTGCGTGGCACGGCTTGTTAGGAATACCAGCGGTAGAAAGAACTCATTCCACGTCCAGATGAAAAAGAAAATCATCAACACCGATAACGTAGGACGCACGACAGGAAACACCACTTGCCAAAGAATGCGCCACCGCCCGGCACCATCCAATGCCGCCGCTTCCAATAGGGCAGGTGGTACGGTAGACATCACCGAACTCAATAAGTAGGTACCAAATGCCGATTGGATGACGGTAAAGATGATGATTACCGACCAACGTGAGTTAGATAAACCTACCTGTCGAGCCATTTCAAATAGCGGATAAACGATAGCTTCTTGCGGTAACATTGTCGCCAACAAGAATAGGGCAACTAAAGCCATCCGACCCTTAATCCGACCAATGCCTATTGCGTAAGCATTAAGTAAGCTAAGTAGTGTGCCGCCAATTGCTACTATTCCGGAAATGATTACCGAATTCATCAACGCGCTAGTGAATTGGGTACGTTCCCAAAAGGTACGGATGCCACCGAAATGCAAGGCCGTCGGAATAGACAACGGGCCGCCGGTCGCATAATCAACCGCCGACTTAAACGCATTGAGTAACATCAGGATCAAAGGCACGAGCATTAGCAATGCCACGATGGCGCATAAAACCAAGACAATCCAACGGGTAACACCTTGCCGGTGTCGAGCGTCATGTTTGCGAGGTTTAATGCCTTGGGGCGCTTTTGGTACCGCCTGCTTTGCGGGAAAAACTGTGGTAACAATAGACATGAATCAGGCTGCCCTTTCCCGACGTTCCGCACGCGATTGCAGCGCGAGAATTATAATAACGACACCGATGATAACCATGGTCAGCACCGTTGATATCGCCGCCGCATAGCCGACGCGGGAAGTGATAAAGAAATGGAAGTATGCGTAGTAGGATGGCACTAACGTAGAGTTTTCGGGGCCACCGCGAGTGAGCACGTATATGGGTGCGAAAACCTTTAACGCGGCAACGGTACAAGTTAGCACTACCACAAAAGATTCCGGTTGGATTTGCGGAATTGATATTGCTTTAAAACGCCGCCACCAGCCAGCCCCATCAAGTTCGGCGGCCTCATATAGCTCTGGATCAACTCGGCCTAGCGCAGCCATAAATATCACTACGGGGTAACCAATTTGGGCCCAAATAAGCATAAGCATTACCGAAGGTAAGGCCAGCGAGGTATTACCCAGCCAGTTGGGCGGATTCATCACTCCCATCGTGCGCAATATCTCGTTTAGTGCGCCGGTTTGGGCATTGAGAATCCAGTTCCACAACACTCCGGCCACCGCCACCGGCAGAATCTGCGGCAGATAATAGGTAGCGCGCAACAGCGATGCGACCCGAGAATCAAATTTGCGGCCCAAGTAGTCGAACAACACCGCTGCAAGGCCCAGACCAATCAGCGTCGGAACAATCACCATCGCGACAATCATTGCAAGCGAATTCTGGAACGATGTCCAAAACTGGGCGTCCGACATTAACGCAACGTAATTGTCAAACCCAACCCAAGTAAGGGGCGCATTACCGCCACGCCAATCATGGAGCGAAATCCAAATGTTGGCGATAAGCGGATACAAGATGATCAGGACGAATCCGATCGCTCCGGGCACTAGATAAGGCAAGTATGGTACCCAGCGCGGGGCACGAAATCGCGCTGGATCCACCGAAGTCAGGGTAGACATGGTGATATTACCTACCTTGGTTGTACGCTTGTTGCAGGCCGTCTAGGGCCTGCTCAGCGGTCTTAGATCCATTCATCAAGGCTTGCGTTTCCGCAACCAATGCTTGGTTGAACCCCGCTACCGGCCAATCTGGGTAGAACGCCAGCGAATCGTTATTCAGCAACGTTTGGAAGTTCAACGTGAGTTCCTTGGCTCGCGGGTCGGTGATGGCGTCTATATCACCGTGGATCGGTAAACCACCTGTTTGGGCGAAAATGTTTTGCACTTCCTCGCGAAGTGTGATGTCAATAAAAGCGGCCGCGAGATTTGGGGATGAAGCGTTAGTGGGTATTGTCCACAAATTGCCGGCACTCCCTAAAGCGAACTCCGACTCTGGGAATAGAAACATACCCCAGTCGTCCGACATTTCATTGGTTAAGCGCCCAAACCACCAAGAACCTGAAAACATCATCGGGAAAGTTCCATTTATGAAAGAAACGCCCATATCCTCTGCGGTCAAAGCGACGGCATCGGCAGCGATAAATCCCTCAGCTACCCAGCGCTTGAAATCGTTAGTGCCAGCAACCATGGCAGCAGAATGGAAATCCATTGGCGTTGTGAACAGTTGATAAGAATCAATCAGACTTCGGTCGGCATGATTCAGAACTAGTTGATACCAAATCTGGCCGAGGGGGTGTTCGCCGCCGGCAGTTGCGACGGGCGTGATGCCTTGGTTGAGAAAAGTCTGGAATACAGATTCCAGTTCCGCGCTGGTAGTTGGAATCGCGATACCAGCGGCTTCAAACATCGTGCGGTTGTAGTACATTCCGACAAATTCGCCATTGTTCGGAATGCCGTACCAATGGCCGCTGCCCATTTGGCCGTTTTCATCGTAGCGAGAAGTTGTTTGTAGGGCGCCAGTTACGATTGAATCCCAACCATATTGCTCTACCCAGTGGTCTAGCGGCTGAATCAGCCCTTGGACGGCCAATTGGCCAGCGGACGCATTACCCTTGTTAAAAAGCAGGGCATCGGGCACGTCATTACCGCGCAGGATGATGCCGGCGTTACGTTGGATGCCTTCAAAGGTCTGTATTTCAACCGTCACCTCAACATCTGGGTGCTCGGCTTGGAATATCTCCACCGCGTGTGCCCATGCTTGACCCATTGCTGAGTCTGCCGTCTCGAAGTGCCAGATAGTGAGGGTGTTTTCGTCCGCCGACGTTGTTACGCCGATGGAACCTCCGTCGGCACCGCCTGCGCCTCCGGTTCCCGAACCACCACCGCCAACACACGCCGCAAGCATGATCGTTGAACTGACAGCAACCGCGAGCGCGCGCAGCATTCTGTTATACTTCATCTCGCATAACTCCTTGTTTTCTTGTTTCTTGATTGGTTAGCACCGCGCGCTCAGTGACCCTGCCAGGCACGCGCGACGGTTCCGCCCTCTGAAAGAGAGCAGGGGATAAGCAACCGGGTGTCACTTGGGACAGTCTCCCCTATTTCGGAGAGTAGCTTGAGCACGGCCAAACGGCCGAGCTCAGCTCCCGGTGTATTCATCGTTGATAAAGGTGGACTTGACATTTGGGATACACCGGGCGATGAAACGACCGATAGAACCGACATGTCATTTGGGACTTGAATCCCTCTAGCCGACAATTCAGCAAGAATGCCGAATGTGGCAAGTTCATTCATTGTGATAATAGCGCTCAGCATCGGGTTGGAATCGAATAGGCGGTCTACCACGGCGCGACCTGCCGTAGGTGTCTCATCACACCTTACGGATATAGGGGCTAATCCGCGCTGTTTCAATGCTTTATCAAAAGCGTCGGCTGCCCGGAACGTTGGAGCGTATCCGGTTGCTGCGCTTTGTTCCGAATGATTAACGAAACTAATATTTCGATGGCCGAGTTGATATAGGTAATTAACGGCCTGCTCGATAGTCTGATCGAAATCAACATCAACCCATGGACGCCCATCAAGTTCGCTGGTACGACCGATCATAGTGAACGGCACATTTGCTTGGCTTAGGGCCTCGACGCGGGCATCGTTAAGGGCGACTTCCATTACCAGCACGCCGTCGGCCATTCCCTGCCGAGCAAGATTCACGATTTGGTCGGCCTCGCTGGTCTTAAACGGCCACAAGACTAGGTTGAACCCGAACTCTCGCGCGGTTTGAGCGGCGGAATCGACGAACTCTGCGACAGTGCCGCCTAATCCGTGCTCTGCGGCTGGGAACACTAATGCGATCACATTTGACCGGCGCGATGCTAATGAGCGGGCCGCGAAGTTCGGCTGGTAACCCAGTTCTGTCATGGCTTTTCGAACCCGTGCTTTCGTTTCTTTGCCGACAGCGCGCGTTCCCGACATTACGTATGACACAGTACTCAAGGACACGTTCGCTTTGTCCGCTACTTGTTGCATCGTCGCCATGCTGCACCCCCTCGTGGCTTTGTCATCGAAACGCTTTGTCGAAGCGCTTCACATGCTAACATCAACTAGGCGCCAGCGCCAAACACCGAGTCGTTTTAGCGCCAAAACACCAACTACTTAATTCTCGAACCACGAAAACAACCTCATCGCCTCACTGGCGATATGCTGCCGTATGGCGCTCTACCGTGGCGACGCATACCATTATTTTTAGCGAAGGGATAATGGCCGTTGCCACGACTCCCCAGCTTGGTACTAATATCGGTACTAATATTGGAGAAAGTTGGAACAGAAATGTCGGTTGAAACCAAAGAAGCTTGGGCCAAAGCAGAGCCACACGTTGCTAAAGCGTGTGAAAACCTAAACCTTGCGGTAGAAGCGCTAAGTGAGGCGTCCTCGAAAGACGCAGCGTATTTTGCTGGCATTGCTGAGCAACTAGTCAAGAAACGTAGGAACCTCGATAGCATTTTGTCCTAATGCCTGATTTCGTTTTCGCGCTACTCAAAGTCTAAGATATTGCGATTGCCGCTGGGCTAGGATTGCGGGATGGGGGTTGTTGGCGAGTTGCGGCTGCTGTTGCGCCTGCGGGAGTTTCGGAAACTCTTTACCGTGCGCCTAATCTCCCAATGCGCCGACGGCATGTTTCAGGTTGGCTTAGCCACGTTACTGTTCTTTTCCCCGCAATCCCTCGGTACCGCCCGGGAAGTGGCGTTGGGATTTGTGGTGATGCTCGCCCCCTTTACAATTGTCGGGCCGTTTGCTGGGGTTTTGTTGGATAGATGGCGACGGCGGAGCGTGTTACTTTGGGGCAACATAATCCGCGCCTTTATTACCATCGCGATGGCGGTTTCGCTTTACCTGCTTGGCGGCAATATCATCGTGCAGATATTGGGCTTAGCCGCGTTAAGCATCAACCGTTTTTTGTTGGCGGGCTTATCGGCTGGGTTACCCAATGCCCTACATTCCGACGCTGGGGATGGCTCTGACTTATTGTTGACCGCCAATTCATTAGTGCCGACGCTGGGGGCGGGAGCCGCGTTTTTGGGCGGCGGGATTGGGTTTCTACTTACCGAAATAGTGCCATTCCCCCGCTGGGAGGATTCCTTAGTACTTTTCACCTCCGCGCTCACGATGCTGCTCGCCTCACTTGCCACCACTAGAATTACCCGCAATCAATTAGGCCCCACCGTATTCCCCACCACTAAGTTACGCGACGATATTGCGTTAGTCGCTCGCGACCAATTAACTGGGGCAAAGTTCCTAAAGGCCAGAATCACCCCCGGCCAAGCCCTTTTAGCTACCGCCGCCCATCGGTTTCTTTATGGCATTGTCTTTATCGCCGCCATTCTGATTTCCCGCAATATCCTCGCCACCCCGGGCGACACCGCAGCAGGTTTAGGTAACTTCGCAATCATCATGGGTTTGATCGGGGCGGGTGGCGCTATTGCTGTAGTTATTACGCCCGCTTTATGCCGCCGGATGGCACCGCAGACTTGGGTAGCGCTCATGTTTGCGCTCAATGCAATATCGCAACTTATTCTCGCTTTTTATCCGAACCACTTGATTGTTTTTACCGCTGCGCTATTGCTTGGCATTGGTTCGCAGGCCAGTAAAATTGCAATCGATACCATCGTGCAACGCGATACTACCGACGAATTCCGGGGCCGGGCTTTCGCATTTTATGATGTTATTTTCAATGCTGCCTTTGTGGGGGCGGCAGTTATCGCTGCTTTTTTAGTGCCTGATGAGGGTTGGTCACGCGTGCTGTTTGTTGGCACTGCTGTCTGTTGTGCCATTATGGCTGCGTTGATTTGGCGAAAAGCGGCCCGGCAGCCCGCGCCCCTATTTAAGTGAAAGCCGGTTGTGGATGAGATGGAAGGCGGAGGTGGGCGCGGTGTTCAAGAAGTACCTAAGCCCGCCGACAACGTCGCAGATCGCCGCCGCCTGCCCTCACTGCTGCGCCCACCACCTAACCAGTTCCACCTCAGCATCCGCTTTAGACATCGGCCCCAACTCCATCCGCAATCCCAAAAGATGTTGATAAGCCTTCCCAACCATCGGCCCCGGCGGAATCCCCAAAATCGCCATAATCTCGTTACCCGTCAAATCGGGACGGATAGCGTCAATCTTTTCTTGCATCCGCAAAGCCGCAATCCGCACCTCTAGCTCATCGTAAATAGCCGACAAACGTTGCGCTTTCCGCACATTCCGGGTAGTACAATCGGCCCGCGTTAGGCGATGCAACCGCTCCAATAACGGCCCGGCATCGGTAACATATCGACGCACCGCCGAATCCGTCCAAACCCCGTCGCCATAACCATGAAACCGTAAATGCAATTCGATTAACCGACTGACATCGTTAATGATATGTTTCTCATACTTCAACGCCCGTAACCGCTTTTTTACGATGCGCGCTCCCACCACGTCGTGCCCGTGGAAAGAGACGCCCCCATCCTTCTCGAACCGCCGCGTCGCAGGTTTCCCGGCATCATGCAGTAAAGCCGCTAACCGCAATACTAAATCAGGCCTTGGTACGGGCCCAGCTGCATCGGTTTCTAACGCAATTGCCTGTCGTAATACCTGTAACGAATGGTCATAAACATCCTTATGCCGATGATGCTCATCAATTTCGAGCCGCAACGCCACCAATTCGGGTAACACGAAATCTGCCACTCCGGTATCAACCATTAACGTTAAACCCCGGACTGGATCGGCGGCCAACAATAACTTATTGAGTTCAAGCTGAATACGTTCGGCGGAGACAATCTCTAACCGCGCAGCCATTTTATCCATCGCGTCGGCAGTATCTATCGTCACCGAAAATCCGAGTTGCGCCGCAAAGCGCGCCGCCCGCATCATCCGTAACGGGTCATCGTCAAAAGATTGAATAGCAGTTACCGGCGTGCGGAGTTTACGCGCCGCCAAATCCGCTAACCCACCAAACGGGTCCACAAATGTCAAACTCGGCACCCGAACCGCCATCGAGTTCACCGTAAAATCGCGACGAGATAAATCCCCGGCCAAACTTTTCCCATAAACCACCGAGGGTTTACGCGACGACGCTAAATAGTCATCGTCGCGATAAGTGGTGACTTCAACAGTAACCCCATTTTTCAGGGCGCCGATGGTGCCAAAAGCCTTCCCAATATCCCACGTGGCTGGCGCCCACTTTTTTAAGATCCGCTCGGTCTGGTCAGGCAATGCCGAAGTGGCAAAATCAAGATCCTCGCTGGGGCGGCCCAGCAACAGATCACGCACCGTGCCGCCCACTAACGCTAACTCAAAGCCCTCGGAAGCAAATAATTCGCCCAACTCCACGGCAAGGGGTGGCGTGCGGGCCAAATTAGCCAAGGCGCTCAAGGATGTCACTAAAATACTTTATCGCGGCTAACTCGCATATGCCTATTCATACCCATTCGGCCAGTTCTAACCACGCGCGGCGCCAAATTCGATAGGGTATTCTTATGGCGCTGCTGCATGACAAAGACGACGATCGCAAGGGCGACGTCACGCGGCCGCTGCCGCCGGGGGGCAGTCCCCTCCGAGTCGACCCCAGCCGCCTACACCGGGTGCCCGGTTCGCGCGGTAGTTCTGGGGTTTTCCGTCCGCTCCCACCACCTTTGACGCCGGGGGCCAACCTGCCCGTGGTTGAGGAAACCTCTGCCGGTGGCGTCGTCGCGCGGCCCCCAGCATCAGATGAGACCGAGTCCCACGCCGCCGTCATCACCCGCCGTAACCGGGCGGGCCGGCTGGAATGGTGTTTACCAAAGGGGCACTTGGAAGGCAAAGAGACCCCAGAGGAAGCTGCGATTCGAGAGGTTTTTGAGGAAACCGGTATTGAGGGTCGCATTGCCCGCAAACTCGGTACCATCGACTATTGGTTTTCGGGGGAAACTCGGCGCGTGCATAAAGTGGTGCACCATTTTTTGTTGGTAATGACCGGTGGTTATTTGACCGTTGATGGCGATCCAGATATGGAGGCCGAGGACGCTTTTTGGATTCCATTATCGCGCCTGCAAGCTCGGTTATCGTACCCAAATGAGCAGAAGTTAGGGGTAGTAGCAGACCAGCTCATTCGCAGCGACCAATCGGTATTGCTTCCATTGGTTGGCACTGATACTGAAGTGAAGTTGTAGCCATGCATCCGGCGCATGCGGCTAAGCGCGACAAGGCACCGAGATTCGGCATTACCATCGCCTTGGCTGTTGTTTTGCTGACGATGCTCGCCTTACCTTGGTTTGGCCCTTTGCTCAGCAGATCCGCTCACTTCCCAAACATCCCAAACATCCCAAACTTCACAAACAACATAAATCACGCAAATAGCACAAACAGCGCTAATATCGCTGACCGTAGCCTGCTTGCAGACTCCGGTGCCGATGTCGGTTCCGTTTCCGGCGCAATTGACAATGCCATCGGGGATGCCATAGGTATCGAGCAAAGCCCACTAATAAACCCCATCACGCTTCTAAATACCGATTCTGCCGCTGCACCCACCTTGACCTTACTTTCGATAAACCCACCCGTAACACATCCCGGTGACACCGTAACGATTGGCTTGCGAGTGAATAACGATACCGCTGAGACGCTTTCCGACTTAACAGCGCAAGTTCGGGTTAGTTGGCAACGTTTAACTACTCGGACCGCCTTATCAGACTGGTTAGCCACCCCGCCGGAACATTCGGCGGTGACGGTAGCGCAACAAGAGTTACCGACATTAGCACCCGGTACGTATGCCGAGATATCCTTACAATTCCATACCGACATTCTGGGTTTTGCAGAGGCATTAAGTGGGCCTAGAGCAATGTCGGTCAGTGTTAGTGATTATGATGATATTTTGCTCGCCCAAGAAAATACCTTTTTAGTGTGGGATTCAACTTTGGCCGTAGAAAGTCCACCAAAGCATCAAGTTCCTATCTCGCTTTTTGCGCCCGTTGTTGGCCCCGCATTAGATACCCTTGATCCGCTGCCTGCTATTGAGGCGTTATTGGCGCCGCCCGCTCGGTTAGGCACGGTTCTTGATGCCGTAAATGTGGCTGCCGCTGCCACTGGCATTCCAAATGCTTTAGCCTTAGCCATAGACCCAGCGCTCGTAGGTTTTGTGACGGGCAGTGTTCATGACGATGCTTATCCGTGGTTGCAAAAAGTTACCGACGCAGCCGCACAGACTTTGGTTTATCCCCTCGCGCCCTTTGATCCAGATTGGGCGGCCCTTGCCCATGCGGATTTATCTGAACCAGAATTGACGTTGGCAACCTCAATCCCACTGCCCAATAACCTGCTAATTCCCGATAATTGGCGCCCACCCGTCGCGTGGCCTGCCGACTGGTTGATGCCAGATGTCGCCACCCATGAGGCGGCCTTGACGGCTGGGTTTCCGCTGCTGGTGAACCCATCTGGCTCACGAGCGTTGTGGGGTACGGCCACCGGCCTTGATCAGTTCGGTACGGCGGCCCGTAATATGGCGGTATTGATTAATGATGTTGATATTGCGCGGGCGTTTACGGCGGCAACCGACCCGGCACAAGGTAACTCGGTAGAGGCGCTCCAAATTTTACTCGCTGAATTATTGGTGGTGTCGGAACAATATGGTGCTAATACTCCTCATTTGCTTATCGCCTTGCCTCGCGATTGGCAGCCAAACCTCGGGATGCTCGACAATACGTTACGGGTGTTGGACACCTCAAACTGGGTTAATGTCGCCCCGCTAACATCGTTATTAACCCGATCAGTACCAAATATTGATCGCTTGGTTATCCCTAATCGGCTTATCCATGATGGCGAATTACCTGCTGACCAAGTTCAAGCTGTCGTAGCGGGTATCCAAAAAGTCGAATCATTCACTGATATTGCGGCTGATCCCTATTATGTTGTTGCCGATACGGACGCGGCACTTATTATCCCGCTGTCAGTTTCTTGGCGCACGCAACCTCACCCTTATTTATCGCGAACTGAGGCCGTCGAAAGAAGTTTAGCTATTGCTTCGGACATTTCCCGCTGGCTCACCGTTTCCGCTTCAGGTGCCACGTTAATCACCGCTGAGGGTAGTATCCCATTGTTAGTGCATAACGGCTTTAACTCTGACGTGACGGTGCAGGTAGTTCTAACTCCAGAGGACACGCGAATCCTTGTTGATGATGCCCCCACCATCACCGTGCCTGCCTCCGCCGCATCTTTGGTATATGTGCCAGTGCGGGCAATCGCGTCAGGCGATATTGAGGTGAGCGTCCAACTGCACTCTAGCGACGGCGCGGTAGTAGCCGATGCGGGCCTGCTGCAACTGCGGGTGCGGGCCGGATGGGAGACCGTAGGTACGGCGGTCATTGTGGGCCTATTGGGGCTGTTGATGGCGGGTGGCATTACCCGGACAGTACGCCGAGGCCGCTCTCCGCGCCGCGCGAACGCTGCATCTGTTACCTATCCGCAAATTAATGACCGTTAATGCCATAGAATCGGGCAAAACTTTTGGCATTATTTTTGATGCCGTTAGTGCTAACAACTAATAGCAGTACGCAGCTTAGACAGCGGGAGGTACCCGGTGGCAGATTTGGATGCCCAGCACACGCAAGCAAACAGTGCAAATGATGCGGATAATACGAGTGTCGATTTAGCAATGGTTGATGTTGTTGCGGATGCTGATGACGGCGCCGTGGCGATCGCTCAAGTTACGGGTGGTGACCAAGCTCCGACGCCAGATGATACTCTGATGCCTGACATTCCGGCGGCGTGGCCACCAAAGCCGATGCAATTGCCGGAAAGCGATATTCACGTCAACCCCGGTACCATGCTGGCCGACCGTTATCGCCTTGACACCCGAGTGCCGACTACCTTAGACAACGCCTCCGCCTGGAAGGCCGTCGATCGGGTTTTGGATCGACCCGTCCATGCAATCTTACTCACCGGCCCCACCGCCACAGCCGGCTTAGACGCCGCCCGCCGCGCCGCCTTGGTGTCCGACCCGCATTTAGCCAAGGTGCTTGACGTCGGTACTGCCGTGCAGAATGGGCGCAGCCACCACTACGTCATTACCGAGCCGCTGGGTGGTGAAACACTAGCCGAGTTAGTATCCGAGCAACCCCTAGACGGCGCCACTACCCGCTCCATCATTGGGGAGGCCGCGAGCGCATTGGATGCCGCCGAGCGACACGGCATTCACCACGTAGCATTACGGCCAGATGTAGTGCGCGTAGATGACAACCGAGTTTTGCTGTCCGGGCTCGGTATGGACGCCGACTTTGCTTACACCGAAGGTTTTAGCGGCGATAGCGCCGCCCATGACGCGCTTGGCCTAGCTGCCTTGGCTTACTACGCCGTTAGCGGTTTCTGGCCCCTTGATCTTGAGCCTGCGGCGGCCTACCGGCTGCATCACAAACTCCTGCGCTCCGCGCCGGTAACTGACGATGGTTATCCCTTGCCGTTAACGCAACTTGTGCCAGGGGTAGATACCAAGGTCGCTGCCCTAGCCGAGCGGGCTTTCGGGCCAAAAGGTAACACCCTCAAGTCGCCCTATCAGGTAGTCGAGGCGCTCCGTCCTTGGGCGCCACTGGTACATCAAGAGGTTCCTTTCCCCGAGCCGGTCGCCGTTCCAGCCGCTGCGCCAGTTCGGAATCCCATCCGCAACCTGACGTCGGCCCGCAGCATTAAAGGCACTAACCACACCCCAACCGGTCGGATTCCGCGCTTGGGACGCCGGCCGGTTACTGCGCAGACTGTGGCAGTGGCGCCTCCTCTGCCGATGGCGGCCCCGCGGCCTAGCATCATTCCGATGCCTCCACCACCGGTCGCTGTCGCACCAACTGTTGTGGTTACCGGACGGCGCAAGCACGGTGTGGTCGCTACCCCGATCGTCTTGGGGTTGGCGATTGCCACCATCGTCGGCGGTGGAGCTTGGGCAGCCAGCAGCGTATTCGCGCCCTTTGTCGCCCCAATTGACACCAGCACCCCAGAAACCGAAGCGCCTGCCATCGACCCGGATGAGGATACCGACGCAAACGGCACTGAGGTGCCGATCATCCGCCCGGTTATCGTCAGCGCTACTACCATTGACCCTTACGGCGATGGCGAGCGCCCGCAAAATGCCGAATACGCTATTGACGGCGACCCCGGCACTTATTGGTACACCTACACCTATGCCACTTCCGAGTTCGGGGGCATCAAGGCTGGTGTCGGGTTCTGGATTGAGCTAGAGCAGACGTCATCCGTGCATCAAGTTATGCTATACGCCAATGGTTCGGGCGGTTCGGTGGAAATCCGTAACACCACGCCCGATGACCCGTCTGGCGGTGAATTGCTCGCTAACGGTCGGTTTGAGAACCAAGCTAGCCTTGAGTTTGACGCCGTCGAGTTGGATGGGGTGATGCTCTGGATTACGGGTTTGCCGCAGCTACCCGATGGACGCTATCGGCTTGAATTGCGTACCGTCACCGTCCAGTAAACCTGAAGCCGATTCAAACGCGAGCTACAGTGTTGCTACGGCTTGCAAGTACCACCCGTACTAGCTGCGCCTATGCGCCTTGTATCTCATCGCTTGAATCGACTTCATCATTTCTGTGCGTCGGATGGTTTGCCTAAGCACTGCTATCATGGGGTGATGGCTGCTTTATTGATTGTGGGTTCTGGTCCGGCTGGTTACACTGCGGCGATTTACGCGGCTAGGGCAGGCTTCGCGCCCACCGTGCTCGCAGGCTCGGTAACTGCTGGCGGGGCGTTGATGAACACCACCGAGGTCGAAAATTTCCCCGGTTTCCCGGCAGGCATTATGGGGCCAGACCTGATGGCTAACATGCAAGAGCAAGCCGAAAAGTTTGGTGCCCAAGTCATCTGGGATGACGTCAATGAGTTCGCGCTCACGGGGCCGGTGAAAACCGTGACAACTGCGCTGGGCGATACCTATTCCGCCGATGCCGTCATTCTGGCGTTAGGCTCCGAGTATCGGAAACTCGGGGTGCCTGGCGAGGTGGAATACTCCGGACGTGGTGTTTCTTATTGCGCTACCTGCGACGGTTTCTTTTTCAAAGATCAACACCTGATTGTGGTTGGGGGCGGCGACTCCGCGCTAACCGAAGCGCTTTTCTTAACCAAATTCGCGTCAAAGGTTACTGTCGTACATCGTCGTGACGAATTGCGGGCTTCAGCAGTTATGGCGCAGCGGGCGAAAGAGAACCCCAAGATTGAATTCGTTTGGGATTCCGTGGTGAATAAGATTAACGGCACCGACGGTAAGGTCACCTCAGTTACGTTGGAAAACTTGAAAACCGGCGAAACTTCTGAGGTGCCTGCCGGCGGAGTTTTCGTGGCGATTGGCCACGATCCGCGTACTGAAGTGCTTAATGGCCAAGTAGAATTAGATAAGGATGGCTACATAGTTGTTGAAGGCCGTAGTACTAGGACTAACCTAACGGGAGTGTTCGCTTGCGGTGACGTTGTCGACCACACCTATCGGCAAGCAATCACCGCCGCCGGCTCTGGGTGTGCAGGTGCTTTGGATGCTCAAGCATACCTTGAGGCATTGCCAGAAAGCTAGTCAGTACTGTAGTTGAAATACCTGTGTTTGCACAACGCACGAAGTGAGCGACCGACACCGACGATACCGCGCCCCAGTTTTACAACCGCAGCGGCGAACTCGTCGTACTAATCGGCGCGGGCAGTTCAGTTTTGCCCTGTAAATAAGCGTCAACAGCTGCCGCGCATGAGCGCCCCTCCGCGATCGCCCACACCACTAACGATTGCCCGCGCCCAGCGTCGCCGCAGACGAAAAACCCGGGAATGTTTCCCGTGAAACATTCGTCTCGCTTTATTAAGCCTCTCTCTGTCAATTCGAGTCCTGTTTGCTCTACGAGGGTGCTCGTATTAGGGCCCTTAAATCCGATTGCCAATAAAACTAAGTCGGCTGGCAACACGCGTTCCGAGCCCGTCTCGTAACCAATAGCTCCGTCCGGCCCGAACTGGGTACGGGCAACTTTAAGCGCCTGGACGCGCCCACTTCCGTCATTAACAAATTCCACAGTATTGGCGAGATACTCTACCTCCCCGCCTTCCTCATGGGATGACGATAGTTTAAAGACCATCGGCATCGTAGGCCACGGCTGATTTGCTGGACGGTCATTAGGTGGTTGGTCAAATACTTGCAGTGTTGTGACTGAGTTGGCGCCCTGTCGTAATGCGGTGCCCAAACAATCGGAACCGGTATCGCCACCACCAATAACCACAACGTTTTTCCCGGACGCATTCGGCGCCCCAGCCACTGGGGCCTGATTAGAAACCGCTTTATTAGCCGGGGTCAAATACTCCATGGCGTAGTGAATGCCTTGCAAATCGCGGCCCGGTACCGGTAAGTTGATGGGAATAGCAGCACCAATCGCGCAAATCACGGCATCAAATCGGCGTCGTAAGTCATCCCAAGTAATATCGCTGCCTATCTCGGTATTTGGCCGAAACCTAGTACCCTCGGCTTCCATCTGTTCAACGCGTCGGTCTATGAGTTTTTTGTCCAGCTTGAAATCCGGGATACCATACCTTAATAATCCCCCAATCTTATCTGCTTTTTCATAGACGACGACAGTGTGACCGGCTCGGGTGAGTTGTTGCGCGCACGCGAGGCCGGCAGGGCCGGAGCCAACGATGGCGATAGTGTAGCCGGTGTGCTTACTCGGCGGTTGCGGCTGCAACGGCCCCGCAGCGAACTCCGCGTCAGCAATGGCCATTTCGATATTCCGGATTGTTACTGGGGGCGCGATCAAACCCAGCACGCAACCCGACTCGCAGGGAGCCGGACAGATTCGCCCCGTAAACTCTGGGAAGTTGTTTGTCGAATGCATCCGTTCGATAGCATCACCGATCTGACCCCGCCACACTAAATCATTCCATTCGGGGATCAAGTTTCCCAAGGGGCAACTAAAGTGGCAGAACGGAACGCCGCAGTCCATACACCTGCTTGCTTGAGCTTGCAGCCAAGGCTGACCCTCGGGCAGCGGTGCGTGGACATCACACCAGTCGCCAAGCCGCTCGGTCACTGGCCGATCCGGTGGGAGTTGCCGCTCGCGTACCATTTGAAATCCATTGGGATTAGCCATTATGCCCTCCACCCAGTTCGCATCTGATATCCATGGGTTACCATCATTCGGAATCACCATCGCTTCCTACTAGCGAGGTGTCGCCTTCCAGCAGTCCGTCAACGTGTTTGCTCGCCGCATGGGTTAGCGTACCTGCCAATTCACCGGATCGTTTGTTTTCTGGCGAAACCTTTAAGCTAGTGGCCGACGTAGTACCGTGTGCTGATGCCAGCATTTCGGACCAGAGCTCTTGGTTCCAGTTATCCTCGGTCATTGGGTGGCCTGCCGCGTGAGCAGCCGACAACTCTTGGCGGATCTTAGCCCACCCCGCAGGTTGCACCCGGGTGAAACGTTGTTGTGCAGCTACAGGATCTGCGAGCAGCGCAGCCGCAACTGGCGACCCAGTCAGGTCCAGATGGCGCTGCAATAGCGATGCCAACATCTCCCAATCTGAGGCAGCGCCCGGTTGGCTGCTTGAAATCTCAGTGCTGCTCACCAAAACCTGGCTGAGTGGCACAACCGAGGGATTCGTTTCGGACAACAATTCTGGGTTGATGGCAGTTGGTCGCAAATCAAGGACGTACGCCGTGCCACCGGACATCCCAGCACCGAAGTTTCGGCCAGTAGGCCCAAGCACCACTACCGTTCCCCCAGTCATGTACTCGCAAGCATGGTCGCCAACTCCTTCGGCCACTAGCGTCGCCCCGGAATTTCGTACCCCAAAGCGTTCGCCAACTACGCCCCGCAAGTAGATTTCACCACTCGTCGCCCCATAGGCGATCACATTCCCGGCGATGACATTCCGGTGGGCGTCGAACTGAGCGGTAGGGGGCGGCTGCACCGCTATCACACCCCCGGAAAGACCCTTCCCAAGATAGTCATTGGCGTCGCCAAATAACCGCAACATAATGCCCGATGGCAGAAACGCCCCAAAAGATTGCCCTGCCGACCCGGTAAAGGTTAAGTCAATGGTGCCCGGCAGCAAGCCAGCCCCGCCAAAACGCTTCGACACTTGGTATCCCAGCATCGTACCCACGGACCTATTAACGTTTCTAATCGGATACGATGCCACCACCGTCGGACATGTTTCACGTGAAACGGACTTAAGGGCTGGTTGGGCTGCTGCGATTAGCACATTATCCAAAGCCTTATCTAGGTTATGATTTTGCGTTTGCGTTTGGTGCAGTGCTGATCCGGGCGCAGGTGTCGCACTCTGCAAAATGGGAGTCAGGTCGAGGTTCGCAGCCTTCCAATGCTCAACTAGGTCACGCTTATCCAGCACCTGCGACTGCCCGACGGCCTCCGCTAAACTTCGATAGCCGAGTGATGCTAGAATCTCCCGCACCTGCTCAGCGACCAATTCGAAATAGTTGACGACGTACTCAGGTTTGCCGCGGAAGTTTTTACGTAGCTCGGGGTTCTGGGTGGCGATACCGGTCGGACAGGTGTCGAGGTGACAAACGCGCATCATCACGCAGCCCATCGCGACCATCGGGGCCTGCGCAAAACCGAATTCCTCCGCTCCCAACAGCGCACCAATTACCACATCCCGGCCCGTGCGTAACTGCCCATCCACCTGCACGGTTATCCGGTCGCGCAAGTTATTAAGCACCAGTGTCTGCTGGGTTTCTGCCAACCCAATCTCCCATGGCGTACCGGCATGCTTCAGTGAAGTGAGCGGTGCCGCTCCCGTACCGCCATCGTGTCCCGAAATCAGCACCACATCTGCTCGCGCTTTCGATACACCAGCGGCCACTGTACCTACGCCAAATTCCGAGACGAGTTTCACGTGAATACGAGCGTCCGGGTTTGCATTTTTCAGGTCGTAAATGAGTTGAGCTAAGTCCTCAATTGAGTAAATATCGTGGTGTGGTGGCGGGCTGATCAAACCGACCCCCGGCGTCGAATGTCGCACCTCGGCAACCCAGGGATAAACCTTGGCGTGCGGTAATTGGCCACCCTCACCGGGCTTGGCCCCTTGTGCCAGCTTGATTTGAATGTCGTCCGCGTGGGTAAGATATTCGCTGGTCACACCGAACCGCCCAGATGCCACCTGCTTGACGCGAGAACGTAACGCCGGGTCATAAAGGCGAGCAGGCCGCTCCCCACCTTCGCCGGTATTTGAACGCGCTCCCAGCTCGTTCATCGCCAATGCCAAGGTTTCGTGCGCTTCCCGGGAGATGGACCCGAAACTCATGGCCCCAGTGGAGAACCGCTTCACAATCTCACTGACAGGTTCTACCTCGTCGAGGGGTCTCGCGGGCCGGTCGGGGTTGAAGCTCAAGAGTCCCCGCACGGTGAGCAGCCGCTTAGCCGCATCATCAACGCGGTCAGAGAACCGCCGGAACTGGGCCATCGAACCAGATTCGGTGGCCTGCTGTAACCAAAAAACGGCTTCGGGATCAAATAAGTGCTCAGGGCCTTCCCGGCGCCACTGGTATTCGCCACCATCCTCAATGGGCTGTTGATAGGGCATACCTGATTGCGGGTAAGCCCGGTTGTGCCGTGCCGCCACTTCAGCAGCGATAACGTCCAACCCAACCCCACCCAAACGCGAAGTAGTTCCCGTGAAATGCGTGTCAATCACGGCTTGCGATAGACCGACTGCCTCAAACGTTTGCGCCCCGCGATACGACATGATGGTGGAGATACCCATCTTAGACATCACCTTCAGCACACCTTTACCTAGAGCATAAATAAGGTTTTTAACCGCCTGCTCTGGCGTGACTTTCAGGTAACCACGCTTTGCTAGATCCTCCACGGTCTCCATCGCCAAATACGGGTTAATACACGCGGCCCCGTAGCCAATCAACAGTGCGGCATGATGAACCTCGCGCACATCCCCAGCCTCGACAATCATCGAAATGCGGGTGCGTGAATGTTCCCGCAAGAGGTGGTGATGCACCGATGCCGTCAGCAACAATGATGGAATAGGCGCAAACTGGGCATCACTATGGCGATCCGACAAAATGATTTGCGTCGCCCCCATGTCTATCGCCGCATCCACCTCAGCCCAGATCTGCCGGAGCCGCTTGCGCAGGGCATCGCCGCCGCCCGCTACCGGATACAAACCGCGGATGGTGTGCGATCGGAATATTCCTTCCAACCTTTCATCCCGGGCGATGTGCACAATTTGGGCGAGTTGGTCATTGTCTATGATTGGGAATTGCAAGATGACCTTGCGGGCGTGTTCTGGGTTATCCGCCAAAATGTTCGGTTCCGGGCCGATCGCGCTCCCGAGGGAGGTAACCAGTTCCTCGCGAATCGCATCAAGGGGTGGATTGGTGACCTGCGCAAACATTTGGGTGAAGTAGTCGAACAGCAGCCGCGGACGGTCGGAAAGCACCGCGATTGGCGTGTCGTTACCCATTGCGCCTAGTGGTTCGGCAGCGGTATTGGCCATTGGGGTTAGGAGTATCTGCAGTTCCTCCCGGGTGTAGCCAAACACGCGTTGCCGCCTTCCCACCGACGACGATGAGTGCTCAATGTGTTCCCGCATCGGCAAGGACGACAGTGGTATTTCATACTGGTCTATCCAAGTTTGATATGGTTTGGCCGCTGCGAGTTCTGCCTTGATCTCGGCGTCCTCGATGACTCGCCCAGCATCGGTATCGACGAGGAACATTCGGCCCGGCTCTAACCGGCCTTTTCGGACTATCGAGGCCGGGTCAATGTCCAGCACTCCCGTTTCCGAGGCCAACACCACCAGACCATCGTCCGTGATCCAATAGCGGGCGGGCCGTAACCCATTGCGATCCAGCACTGCCCCGATTAGCGTGCCGTCGGTAAAGGTAAGCGCAGCGGGGCCATCCCACGGTTCCATCAAGTTCAGGTGGTAGTCGTAAAAAGCCTTGCGCGCCGCGTCCATCTCATCGTTGTGTTCCCACGCTTCGGGGATCATCATCAATACCGCGTGCGGTAACGATCGCCCAGCAAGGTGGAGCAACTCCAAGACTTCGTCGAAAGATGCGGAATCTGACGCGCCGGGCGTACATACCGGCAATAGATCGGTGAGGTCGCCCAATAACGGTGCTTCTAGGGTCCCTTCGCGAGCCGCCATCCAGTTTCGATTGCCGCGCACGGTGTTTATCTCGCCATTATGGGCAAGGATGCGCATTGGTTGCGCCAGCGGCCAGCTTGGGAACGTATTAGTGGAAAACCTTGAATGTACTAACGCGATTTCGCTGGTGAACCTTGGATCGGAAAGGTCTTGGAAAAACGGCTGCAATTGGTTAGTTGTTAACATACCCTTGTACACCAAGGTGCGACAGGATAGGGATGCGAAATAGAGCGCGAGTTCTTTTTGCGCGCGTTTGCGTACTCGGTATGCCCGGCGGTCTAGGTCAATGCCGGAGAGTTTGCGCTCCGGGTCGGCCAAGACGATCTGTTTGAACGTGGGCATGGTGGCGCGGGCCGACGGTCCGAGGTCGGCAGGGTTAACTGGAACCGAGCGTTGCGCCAAAAGTTCAAGTCCCTCCTCGGCAGCGATTTGCGCTAGCCGCTCATCCAGATAGTTGTAGTGGAATGTTTTAGTATGCGTAGTACCGCCATCACTCAAATGCACCGGACGGTTGAGTGGGGATTCCCACCAATGCAATTCTGCGTCACTTGTGGGAACCGTCAAGGTGACTTCGGTATCTAGTAAATTACCATCGGGGTTAACCGCCACGTCTGAATCGTTGACGGCTAGCTGTGGTAAGTGTCCCGCTGGCTCAGCGCCGTCGGGAGTTACTGCCGTCCCTGACGCATTGGCTTTAGCGTAATCACCAGCGGCGACGTTGGCAGTATTGGCCGCGAGGTAGTTGCTGGCCGCGCTTATCGGACGCAGATCCTCTTGGGTAGGGTAAAAGGCAAGGCCGATGACATATTCACCCGGCGGGGGGAGTTTAATATTTTGTTCGGACTGGAATGTTTGCCGCAAAAAGTCGTCAGGTATTTGCGTGAGGATGCCGGCGCCGTCGCCGGTGTTTTCCTCCGCGCCCACCGCTCCACGATGGTCTAGGTTCCGCAAGGCTGTTAACCCGGCATCAACAATGTCACGGCTCGGCGTCCCCCGCAGCGTGGCGACGAACGCCACTCCACACGAATCATGCTCGGCTGCTGGATCGTACAGGCCAACTTGCTGAATCATTAGGACATTTTCTCGCGCGGACGCTGGTAAGGGTTGAACCTAGCGCGGCGTGCTATTTATGCTGCCGAAATTGCGAGGCGATGCGGCGGTATGCGGCGCTCTAGGGTGTTTCACGTGAAACGAAATGGAGCGCGAGTACCGCCAGCACCACTTGAATAAAGCCGGACACAAAATATATCCCATGCAGCACTGACCAGTTTAGCAACATCACCAGCTCAACAAATATCCAAATAATCATTACCAGACCGGCTGCCGCGTGCAGCGGCCAAGCGAATTGGCTATGTCGGCGTTGCGCGAGCAGCGGCACTACTTGGGAGCCGCCCACCACCAAGCCTAGGATAATGCCGGGCCAGAAATAGCTACGGAATGGGCTGCCGTCCAACAATTCTAGGGGGATACCCATCCCGCCGCCAAGGGTGAGCCCGGCCATCCCGGCCAAGGCCGAGAGGATGTTAAAGATCGCGACCCCCGCTAGCGCGCGCCGCAACCAGCGCGGTACCCTGCTTGGGCTCTCCATTGTCGGCGCTGCTAGTTCGTAATCAACCATCGTAATCCTCGCTAAATGAGTCACCGCTACCTGCGGCATTGGGGTCAGCAGCCACTTCAGTGTCTCCCACGCCCGGATCGTCGGGGGCAATCAGCGCCAAGATGCGATTTAAGTTGGCAACATCATCAAACTCAATTGTCATCTTGCCTACCGCGCCCAGCCGCACATTCACCTTAGCCGCGAACCGTTCCGATAGCCGCACGGCCAGTTGATCCGTTTGGGGGGAACGAATAGAGCGAATCGTCCGCTTTCTGGTAATTGGTTGTTCCACAGCTTGCGCGACGATTTCCTCGACGGTACGCACTGAGAGACCCTCAGCGACCACGCGCTGCGCGAGCGCTTCCATGGCGTCGGTATCTGAAAGGCCCAAAATCGCCCGCGCGTGCCCCGCCTGCAGGTCGCCCTTGGCGAGGCGCTTTTGAATAAGTGGCGGCAGCTTAAGTAATCGTAAGGTGTTGGAGATTTGCGAACGGCTCTTGGCGATTTTCGTCGCTAGTTCCTCTTGCGTACAGCCGAAGTCGTCCAGTAACTGCCGGTAGGCGGTGGCTTCCTCCAGCGGGTTTAGGTTAGCGCGATGGAGATTTTCCAACAGCGCGTCGCGAAGCATCGCCGTATCGTCGGTATCCCTGACCAGAGCCGGGATGCGGCGTAAGCCTGCCCGCTGTGCGGCCCGCCAGCGGCGCTCACCCATGATAAGTTCATAACCATCGGCACGTTCCCGTACCACAATCGGCTGCAACAGCCCAATCTCGGCAATAGAGTCGGTAAGTTCCGCTAAATCGGCCTCATCGAAAACCGTGCGCGGCTGCCACGGATTTGGGCGAATCAGGTCGACGATCAACTCCGCAAACCTAATACCTTGCACGGGTTTTAAGCCCGAGTCAGCTTCAGCTGCGGTCGCGACCGTCGGATCCCCGTCAAGGGACTCGTGGTGACTGGGCTGCGCTGGATCGGTGAAGCCTAGTCGCCCACTTGCAGCAGCGTCATCCCAGGCTCGCTTGCTAACCTCAGCGTCCCCTTCCCGCTCGAAAAACACGTCAACTGGACGGCGGCGTGGTGCCGACGCCCGACCTTCGGCTGCTCGCTGGGTTTGCCGTTCGTGATGTAACGTTATGACATTCGCGGCTTCACTTGTCGTGTTGGCTTGGACATCAGTTTTGGGGATATGAGCGGTACGGTCGGTAGTTTTGCTGGTACCCGACAGTATCGGGGTTCTTGGCTGTTCCGGGGCCGCAGCATTTTGCGTAGATTGAGGCTCACCGGCGGATGATTCCGATGCGGTCGGGATTAACGATGCGATCCCTCGCCCCAATCCAGTGGGACGGGCAGCCCGCGCGGCCATCAGGCCGCCACCTGCACTTGCGCCACGCGGCGGGCGGACAATTCGCGGGCCGCCTCTTGATACGCTAACGCCCCCGTGGATGACGGGTCGTAGGTGATGACCGATTGGCCGTAGCTGGGTGCTTCCGCAATGCGGACTGAGCGCGGGATGCGGGTGCGTAACACTTGGTTGGGGAAGTGGGTTTGCACCTCGTCAACCACTTGCCGCGCGAGGTTAGTGCGGCCATCGTACATGGTGAGCACGATGGTGGAGACCTCAAGGGTGGGGTTCAGATGCTGTTGCATCAGACCCACGGTTTTCAGCAATTGTCCCAAACCTTCAAGGGCATAGTATTCGCATTGGATGGGTAACAGTACTTCGTTTGCTGCCGCAAAGGCGTTGACGGTTAATAGCCCCAAGCTGGGGGCGCAGTCAATCAGCACGTAGTCGAACGCTGGCTCGCCGCGCTCGGCTAACTCTTGGAAGTAGTCGGCAATGGCGGTAAGTAGCCGAGTCTCCCGGCCTGCCAGCCCGACTAGCTCGATTTCTGACCCCGCCAAATCAATGGTGGACGGCACGCCGTACAGCCCGGCCACCTCACGGCATGGTTGCACGACCTCACTTAGAGATGCCTCACCAATTAAGGTTTCGTAAATGGATGGGGTGCCGCTGTGGTGTGCCAATCCGAGGGCGGTCGAGGCGTTGCCTTGCGGATCGATGTCAATTAGCAGCACCCGTAACCCGCCGGTTGCTAACGCCGCTGCTAGGTTGACGGCGGTGGTGGTTTTGCCGACGCCGCCCTTTTGGTTGGCGACCGCCATTATGCGCGGCTGGGCTGGTTTGTCAAAACGGCGGCCTTGTAATGAAATCCGCCGTTTGGTATCGAGGGTAAGTTGCGCAGCCAGCGGCGTGTCGCCGTCATCAGCAGCGGGGATAGCGGCAGCGACTTCCAGCCGTTCGGCTTCACTCCAAGCCCGCTCTGCGTTCAACACCATCGTCACTCCTTAGTCCATCTGCAGTTCGCCTGCGACTGGTTGGCAGCTTGCCAGCTTGGTCTGCTCCAAATGATAATGGGAGGGCCGGACAAAAACCTTGACGCGGCTGGCCTATGACGTATATCGGGCGTGTCGTTAGCGGCGTCGGACGCGCCCCTCGTTAGTTACCGACGCCGGACGCGGTTCGCTCCGCAGTGGTTACCGACGCCGGACGCGCACCACAGTGGTCGGCGCAATCCCCGGCAGCGTGCCCGCCGCCAAAATTTCGGCTGCCTCCCAACCTAGTCGCCGCAGTTCACTAGCAGCCGGGATTTCGCTCGCCACGTTCGCGCCCTTGAGTGCCAGCAACTCGCCATGCGGTTTGAGCAGTGGTTTTGCCCAGTTCAGCAGCTTATCCAGCGGCGCGACTGCCCGCGCTGTCACCGCCACGCCGCTAACTTTGCCGGCCAATTCCTCGGCCCTGCCTCGCATAACCTCGACATTAGTTAAGCTTAACTCAGTAACCACTTCGTTAAGCCAAGTTGTGCGGCGCAACATCGGCTCAATTAGAACCACCGGCTGGGCAGGCCGCAGGGCAGCGATAATGATGCCCGGCAGGCCGCCCCCGGAGCCAAGGTCAATTAGGCGCCCGGTAGTCGGCAGATACGGTACCACGGCGGCACTGTTTAACAGATGCCGTTCCCACAGATTGGATACCTCTTTGGGGCCAATCAGGCCGCGCACTTGTCCCTGCGAACTTAGCAGTTCCCCGAACTGCTCAATGGTTGAGTATGCGGCGCCAAGATAGGCATCTGCGCCCGGCGGTGCGGGCGGTAGTTGCGATACGCCAGTTGTCACCTGAGCGCTAACTCGCGTCGGTATCTAGAACTGTGGCATCCGAGTCGGATGGCTCGACCTCGCCACTCACAGCGGTGTCCGGCTCAATGACGGCTACGGGCATGCTGACGGTCACGTACCGATATGGGTCGGAGCCGTGCGATTCCGAAGTGAACCCGGCCGCGGCAATCACGTCATGCACTACCTTACGTTCAAAGGCATTCATCGGCTCTAAATCATAAGGTTCCCCGGTAACCTGTACCCGGCTGATGGCCTGCTCGGCGGCGGCGGTGAGTTCTTGCGTCTGGGCCTTGCGATACCCGGCCACATCAAGCATTAGCCGCGACCGGTCGCCGGTTTTCGCGGCGACCGCTAGGCGCGCTAACTCTTGGAGCGCTTCGAGCACTTCGCCGTCGCGCCCGACGAGTTTTTGTAAGTCTTCGCTCTCGGCAATAATATCTACCGCAGCTCGATCATGGCGGACATCTATCTCGATATCACCATCAACGTCAATGATGTCAAGGAATTCCTCCAAATAGTCGGCGGCAATATCGCCCTCAACTTCAAGTTTTTTACTCATAAGTCGCTACTCAATTCTTTTTATTGCGATTTTTACGTTTTGGTTGCTGGCGTTGGCCGCTAGCGGTTAGTTCAATAACGTCAGAATTATTTACCAAGGCGGCAGGCTCTAATACCACGCCTTTCGCGGCAGCGCGCGCTGCCTTCTTGGCTTTCAGGTCAAGTTCTGCCTGCGAACCAGGGGTAGGCATCCTCTTGATGGCATAATACTGCTGGCCCATCGACCATAAGTTTGTGACCGTCCAGTAGATTAGTACACCCACCGGGAAGTTGACGCCCGAAATAGCAAAGAACACCGGCATCACGTAAAGCATCATTTTCTGCATACTGGCCGCTTGCCCCGTCATCGCAGATTCCGGCATGTTTTTCATCGTCAACTGCCGTTGGGTGATAAACGTCGAAGCCGCCATCGCCACGATTAAGAATATGATTACTACCCGCGAAACCGTATTAGTGGTGGTGGTAAAAACATCAGAGAGGTGCGCGCCAAAGAAGGACGATTGTTGAATGTCGGCGGCGATGGCCTGGGTAATCGGCCCGATCCCCGCGCGCTCACCAGCAGCGATGGGCGCGATGGCACCTAAAACTCGGAACAGGGCAAAGAATATCGGCATTTGCAGCAGCATCGGCAAACATGACGATAATGGATTGCTGCCGTGCTCTTTATATAGCGCCATCGTTTCACGGCTCATCGCCTCTCGTGAGGCAGGATCTTTTTTATCCTTGTACTTATCTTGAATGGCTTTAAGTTCCGGCGCAATTAGTTGTTGCCCCCGCGAGGCGACAATCTGCTTAAAGAACAACGGCATCATCGCGGCGCGCATCACCACAGTCAATACCACTATCGCGAGCACCCAAGCGATACCCGGCCCATGGCCAAACCCGATTAAGGTAAACAACCAATGAGCACCGTAAATAATCCACGCCACAACCCATTCAATGGGCGCTAAAATCTGCATTTGTTAACTCTCCGTCTATTAAGTATTAAGTAGTCAGGGGCGGCACATCGTCGACACCGCCACGGCTGAAGGGATTACAACGTAAAATCCGCCAAGTGCCAAGCGCGATTCCTTTTAGCAAACCAAAACGCTTGATGGCGATCAACATATAGGATGAGCACGTCGGATAGTATCGGCAGCGATTACCGAACATCGGGGATAAGAACCGCTGATAACCTCGAATCAACCAAATTGCGGGCAACGTAGTCAGCCGTCGTCGCTCCGGGTGCAACACGGTCTTAGTATGCGCGGTATTCGCGGCGTTCATCGCAATCCCTTTTACCAATGGCTCTCAATAAGCCGGACTAGTTCCGTCCGGTGGTGCTGCCTGTCCCAAGACTCGCGCGGTTCGCTAACTGTACCAACTCCGCAGCCAAGTCGTGGTAGCTCACCGAACTTGAGTTAGGTAATGCTCGAACTACCAGTTGGGTACCCGCAGGTAACTGCGCCGCCAAGTCTAGGCGACAGATCTCGCGCAGGCGGCGCCGAACCAAGTTACGCGTCGGCGCGTTACCAACCCGTTTCCCACAGATGATCGCAAACTGGGGCGCCGCTGGGCTTAGCACAGTTCGCAGGGCGACCGTTAGCGAGGTGCCCCGGCGATGCCGTCCTTGCTTCACGGTTTCTTTGAGATCACCGACGGAAAGCCGAAGCTCGCTTGGCAGCAACGGCAGCTATACTGCTAGCTCGTGACGCCCCTTGCGGCGTCGCGCCCCAATAATGGCTCTCCCAGCACGGGTGCGCATTCTAATCCGAAACCCGTGGGTCTTATGGCGGCGCCGATTGTTCGGCTGGAAAGTCCGCTTGCTCACTTCACTTCTCCTACAACACAAAAACTTAAATTTGGCCACGCCAAAATATGGCAACTGGTTAAAGGTACGGTACGCTGGGCGAGGGCGTCAAATCGCCGACGCTGGAAGCGACAGTATTTAGGCACCCTCCGCACGGTTCCCGCGGTTCAGCCATCGGGTGATGTTACCCTAGCAAGTTTTTCCCCAACTGTGGATAACTTTGTGAGTTTTGTTGCGAGCAACCTGTGGATTGGAGTGTTAACGCAGGTCAAAAGGTATTAAGTTCTCCTAGTGCCCGACACCCAATCAAGCCCCGACATTTGCTACTCGGCGCCTAAGTGAACTGGCACACTAGGGCGGTATTACCAATCGAAGGTTGCAGCCGACACGCTAACTTGCGAGGCGGCGGGCAACTAAACTCAGGGCTTCATCGGTTCGAACCACGAACCGGTGGAGTGCAGGAAACGAGGGCCAGGCAGTGCTGGACACAGCGATGACACGCGGGGATGAAATAGACTTCAGCGAAATCTGGGCACAGACTTCGCAAACCCTAGAGATTGATTACAATCTCGGTGCGCGCCAGCTATCCTATTTGCGGAAGGCGCATCCCGTCGGCATGTTCGGTAAAAACATCGTGCTGGCCGTGGCGCAGGAATCAATTCGCACCTATTTGGAAACCTCGCTGAAAGAGGATCTCATGTCTGCGTTGTCAGATGTGATTGGTTACGATGCGTCTTTCGCGATTCAAATTGACCCCAACTTTAACGAACATATTGCTGGCCCTACCGCCGAATATGTCCTTGAGGAACCCGAGGTAATCGCCCCGCCCGCCCATACGCCCATCGGCCATAGCACGCCGCAGCCTGCCCCACAGTTGAACCCCAACTACACGTTCGACTCATTTGTGACCGGCTCGTCTAACCGCTTTGCCCATGCGGCCGCGTTAGCGGTAGCCGAGGCGCCAGCCAAAGCCTACAACCCGCTGTTCATTTA
>JGI24699J35502_11134106_pt1 | contig 31413 bp, 12 predicted proteins | sample TergutMp193P4_FD_35502 | JGI IMG/M metagenome (IMG submission 35502)
CCGTCCAGGCCCTCCAGAACAAACAGGTCTCCAGGATCATCCTGACCAGGCCCGCCATCGAGGCGGGGGAGAGGCTGGGCTTCCTGCCCGGCACCCTTTCGGAGAAGATAGACCCGTACCTGCGCCCCCTGTACGACGCACTGCACGACATGCTCGACCCAGCTTCTGTCCCGCGGCTGCTGACAGCGGGCACCATCGAGATCGCACCCCTGGCGTACATGAGGGGCCGTACTCTCAACGACGCGTTCATCATCTTGGACGAGGCCCAGAACACCTCCATGGAACAGATGAAAATGTTCCTGACAAGGCTGGGCTTCGGGTCGACCATGGTCGTGACCGGCGACGTGACCCAGATCGACCTGCCCGGGTCGATGAAATCGGGGCTTCGAGAGGTGCCCGGCATCCTCGAAGGCCTGGACGGCATCGCCTTCTGCAGGCTCACGAACAAAGACGTCGTCCGCCATCCCCTCGTCGGCAACATCGCAGCCGCCTACGACAAGTACGAAGCCCGGCGCGGCGAAAGGTGAGAAATGATCGACATCAACAATGAATCTGGTGAAACCGTCGACGAGAAGGACCTCGTCGAACTGGCGCAGTTCGCCCTGGCGGCGCTGCACATCCATCCCGACGCGGAGCTGTCGATCGTCCTGGTCGATGAGGACACCATGTCGAGTTACCACGAGAGATTCATGGACGAACCCGGTCCCACCGACGTCCTCAGCTTCCCCATGGACGAGTTGCGCCCCGGCCAGCCCGGAGCCGAACCTCCGTCCGGAGTCTTGGGCGACATCGTCTTATGCCCGCAGGTCACCGAGAAACAAGCAGTCCGGATGGGGCGTACGGGCCGGCAGGAGGCCGAATACCTCCTCATCCACGGGTTGCTCCACCTTCTGGGCTTCGACCATGCCGAACCCGCGGAAAAGGCGGTCATGTTCGCATTGAACGACCAGATCATCCAGGCATGGGAGAAACGCTCCCATGGCTGAACCTGGCAGACGAGGGCGGGGGGACCGCGGGTGACACTCATCGTACAGATTGCATTGCTCGTGGTCTTCTTGGCCGTTGCAGCCTTTTTCGCCGCGATCGAAGAGGCCTTCTCCACCCTCACCAGAGGCCGTGCCGGCAAACTCGTCGAGGACGAAGTGAAGAAGGCGGACCTGGTGGCCCAGATCGCCGCCGATCCGGCCCCCACCGTCTCCACCGCCTTGTTCCTGCGTCTCATCGGAGAGGTCGGTTTCACCGTCGTCCTCGTGCATCTGTTCCTCACCCGCTTCCACACCACGATCTGGCCCCTGATCGGCGCCGCAGCTCTCGCTGTGGCAGTCTTGTTCATTTTCGTCTGGGTGAGCGCACGAACCCTGGGCAGGAGGAACACCACGGGGGTCGTGTTGGCGACCTGCGGACTGATGCGGGTCCTCACGACGGTCCTGTTCTTCATCCCCCACCTGATGATCCTGCTGAGCAACATCATCACCCCCGGCCGCGGTTTCCCCGACGGGCCCTTCGCATCCGAGGACGAGTTGAGACAGTACGTCGACATGGCGGAGGCCTCCAACCAGATCGAGGCCGACGAACGCAAGATGATCTACTCGGTCTTCGACCTGGGCGACACCCTCGTCCGCGAGGTCATGGTGCCCCGCCCCGACGTGGTCTACATCGAATCGGGCAAGACTCTGCGCCAAGCCCTCTCCCTCGCCCTGCGCTCGGGTTTCTCCCGGATCCCTGTGACCGGCGCGAAGGGCCTGGACGACATCGTCGGCATCTGTTACCTCAAAGATATTGTGAAGAGGGTGTACGACAAGTCGGACGCCCAGTCCCTCGAGCAGGTCGATTCCCTGCTGCGTCCCGTCACCTGGTGCCCCGATTCCAAACCCGCAGACGACCTGCTGCGCGAGATGCAGGCCGCGCACACCCACATGGTCGTCGTCGTCGACGAGTTCGGCGGAACGGCGGGGGTGGCCACCATCGAAGACCTCCTCGAGGAGATCGTCGGCGAGATCCAGGACGAGTTCGACCAGGAGATCGACCCCGTCACCGAGGTCTCCGAGGGCGTGTACAGGGTCTCTTCGAGGCTCTCCCTGGCGGATCTGGGCGATCTGTTCGGCATGGAGTTGGACGACGAGGACGTGGATTCCATCGGCGGGATACTGGCCAAGAAGCTCAACAAGGTGCCCATCCCCGGTTCGACGCTGATCTGGGAGGGGTTGGAGATGACCGCCGACCAGTACGCCGGGCGCCGCCACCAGATCTCGACCATCCTCATTCACCGTGCGTCCGCCGAGGATTCCGAAGTGGGCGACCAGGAGGATTCCCTGCGCACCGACCGTACCAAAGCCAAATCGATGGAGACGTGATGTATCATTCCGGTTTCGCATGTTTCGTGGGCAGGCCCAACGCGGGCAAGTCCACCCTCACCAACGCCCTGGTCGGAGCCAAGGTCGCCATCGCCTCCGACAAACCCCAAACCACGCGCCATGTCGTGAGAGGCATCGTGACCAGGGACGACGGCCAGCTGGTCATCATGGACACCCCCGGCGTCCACAAGCCCAGGACACTGTTGGGGGAGAGGCTCAACCAACTGGTGTACGACACGTGGAGCGAGGTGGACGAGATCGGCGTGTGCCTGCCCTGCCCGGAAAAAATTGGTCCGGGGGACCGTCATCTCATCACACAGATCGCGTCTCTTGATCCTCGCCCTCTCCTCGTCGGTCTGGCCACCAAACTGGACGCCGCCCCGCCAGCGAGGGTGCGAAACCACCTTCTCGACATTCAGAAGTTGGAATCCGAACTGGGGATCGAATGGGCCGACATCGTGCCAGTGTCCGCTGTCACGGAAGAAAATCTCGATCTGGTCCGGGATCTGCTCATCTCCCACCTGCCGGAAGGACCCGCGTACTATCCGGATGGTGAGATCACCGACGAGCCCACCGAGACGCTGATCGCGGAGCTGATCCGCGAGGTGGCGCTCATGTACGCCCGGGAGGAACTGCCGCACTCCATCGCCGTCACCATCGAGGAGATGGGGCTGCGGGAGGGCAGGCCCGAGGACAGGCCACTGCTCGACATCTATGCCAATCTGATCGTGGAACGAGACTCCCAAAAGCCGATTGTCTTGGGAAAACAGGGAGAACGACTGAAGGAAATCGGTACGGAGGCCCGTAGACGGATTTCTCGACTGGTCGGCACGCCGGTGTATTTGGATCTCAAAGTGAAGGTTCTCAAAGAGTGGCAGCGGGACCCGAAAGCGTTGAACAGATTGGGTTTTTGAGGGCCGGACAGAGGGCGCCGGGAGCCTGGGAAAATCATTATTTCTCAGCGGTTTGTGCACATTCTCCCTCGAGAATCGGCTATACTCGAACGAAATACGAAATAGGGTGATCTGCTCGGGGCAGTGGTGCAGATGTGATAATCGTTTAAATCGGCAGTCAGGCTAGCTGCCGAGGAGGGGGGCTATGAAAATCCGCCGATTGCGTACTGTGGGTTGTCTGACTGCCCTCATGCTCGCATTCGGGATGGGGGGTTTCATCCCGGTGCCGGCTGACGCAAAAGATCCTGATTCCCTTGTCACTGCCGAGACTCGTCCGCGCCTCGATGGGCTCCAATCCGCCCAGCCTCTGGGTCTGGAGTATCTGCGAGAGTTCGCCGATGAGAATGTGTCCGGTTCCGATCTCACCTTCCACTCAGAGAATGACGCCTATTCTCATTTGATCCATGGAAGCGCCGACATGATCCTGGCCGCCGCTCCCACGGCGGACGAGGTGGCGGCGGCCAAACAACTGGGAGTGGAGTTCCAGACCACTCCCGTCGCCCAGTCCCGGCTCATCATTCTGACAGACGCTGCCAATCCGGTGGATTCTCTCACCATTTCCCAACTGCGGGATATTTATTCCGGGGTCGTCACCGATTGGTCGCAGGTGGGCGGGATCCCCGGCCCGATCACCGCGTACCAACGAGTCGACGGCTCAGGGTCGCAGACAGGGATGCTCGACCTGGTCATGAAGGGTGCGCCGATGATGGACCCGCCGGTCGGAGTGGCACGGTGGATGGGGACTCTGGCGACGACGGTGACGAACTTCGCTCCCACCCCCGGCGCGCTGGGGTATGCGTACTCCTACTATGTGTCGGCCATCTGGCCGGACCTGATCCGCAACGGTGCGGCAGACGGGGTGAAGGTCCTCAAAGTGGGCGGGATCTCTCCCGACTCATCCATCCAGAACTATCCCTTGGTGACGACGTACAACATTGTGATGAAGACCTCCGAACCCAAGAATTCTCCGGTGCGGGCTCTGGCCAACAAGATGGTGTCCCCTCATGGGCAGACGCTGGCCGCCGAGGCGGGATATCTTCCTGCGGCCCCGACCGATCTGCCTGATCCGACACCCACGCCTTCGCCGTCGGCGCCGCCCGCCGAAGTGGCAGGCGAGTCCGCCGATGCTGGTCCCCTGCAATCCGGGGCGACCCAGACCTATGCGGCCAATCCGCTCGCGGTGTCGACCAAGGTGGGGTACGTGAGGGCCGAGTCCGACGAGAAGACCTATTGCGCATTGGTGGAGAGAGCCTCCATCCAGGGTCTGGCGGACACGGGCTTCCAAACAGCCCTCATGACCGAATTCGCGTCGAGACAAGATGACTTCTTGATGCAGATGTGGGGGGTCGATCAGCTCATCGCCGCCTCAGCCTGTACGGGCAGCGCGGTCCCGGATGTCGTTCTGAGGACCTTCGCAACCGCGAATTTCTCCAACGTCATTTCCCTGACCTCCTCCTGGGGGATTCCCGGGTATCCCGACGCCCATGATCCCGCGGCGACGCTGAACGTACGGCTGGACACGGGGAAGGAACTAACCTTCGCCGACCTGTTCGCCCCCGGCACGAACATCGCCGACCTGATCCAGGCCCAGGCCCTTTCCTCCGACCCACAAGCCGTCGAACAAGAGATCCTGTCCTGGGTCGATGACTACCGCCGGGATCCCGGCCGGAGTTTCAATTTCTCCGCAACCTCGGCCACCCTTTATCTGCCCGGCGCCGCCAATGGCGAAAACACCGGGATCACCGTCGGGTACGCCTCGCGATGGGACAAGGTGGCCATCTTCACTCTCGCCTCCTCAGCCGCGGGATTGTACAGTCCCGCCGCCGAATCGGCGCCTGTGGCGGTGGAGGCCATAGGACCCAGCTCACAACAGGCAGGCTCCGTTGTGGAAGAGCCCGTGGCGGAACCTGCGGATTCCGTTCTGACGATCACGTCGGCCCCGGTGACGGTGTACACCGACCCGTGCACCGGTCAAACCATCACCACCCCCGACACGTTCACCGCCGAGGTCGGTGTCGTCGACTCGGGAGGAAAGCCCATCCCCGAAGCAGTGGTGGCTTTCTCGAGCACCGATGGGATGATGCTCACCCAGCAGTACGTGACCGCGGACGACCAGGGCGTGGCGACAGTCATGGCGATCATGGACCAGGCGGCACTGCTGCGCGGTGCCGTTCCCCATTTGGACGCGACCATTCTCCGCGACGGCCAGCGGGTTTCCGTGGCCGGTTCCGGGGTCCAGATCCCTGTCACGATCAGCGCTCCACCCATGCCCGAGACCCAGCCGACGGCGGAGATCACAACCTCGCCCGTTCCAGCAGACAATGCTTCTGCGTACACCGTGTCGGTGGAGTGGATCGACGGATGCGGAATCCCTCTGGCGGGCCGCTCCGTGCAGTTCTCAGCCGATGGGTCGGCGGTCCTCTCGGATGTTTCTGCCGTGTTGGACGATCAGGGCCGGGCTGCTATCCAGGTGAGAGATCCTGTGGCCGAGACCGTGTCCGTCCAGGCCGGGGTCCAGTCCTCGGACGGCGGTTCTGCGGCAGTCCAGGGTCTGACGCCGCTGGTGTTCACACCTGCCGTCCCGGATCCGCTCCAGTCGTCAGCGGACGCGGCTCCCACCGTCGTCGCGATTCCTTGCGGCGGGCCGGGCACGACGACGCTCACCGCCATGGTCAAAGACAAAGACGGCCATCCCCTCTACCTCCACGACGTCCGTCTGTCGGTGAGCGGCAATGCCACATTGTCCGATTCGGCGCCGGTCACCGACATCCACGGCATCGCCGACATCTCGCTGACCGACGAGGTCCCGGAAACGGTCACCGTGCGGGCATCCCTGGAGACGGGTCAGGAAATCACCGGTTCGCCGTTGACAGTGACTTTCGTGCCGGGCTGCGTCCCGCCTTCGTCCTCATCGATCTGGTTCTCGGTGTCCCAGGGACCGAAGATCGCAGACGGCGCCGACGCGTACACCCTGACGATCTATGCCAAAGACGTCAATGGCGGTCCTGTGAAAGGACTCGCGGATCAGTTCGAGATCGTCGAGGGCACCGGCGCCGTCAATGTGGGCGCCGTCGCCGAAAACTCGGATGGGACGTACACCAGCCGGCTCACGTCCTACTCGTCCGGGACCTTCCCCGTGCGGGTGACGATGGGTTCATCCGACCAGGCGCGCCGGGATGTGGCGAACAGTCCTCAGCCACTGGTCTTCGTCCCCGCCTGGGAGCCCAGCCTGAGTGTGAGCGTGGTCCCGGTGACAGGTTCGGGCACCGGCCAGACGTACCTCATCACCGCCCGTATCTCAGTTCGGGTTGGCAAGTCGGCCCCGGCGCCCCTGGTGGGGCAGGCCCCCCTGTTGAGTTGGACGGTACGGGACGCGGACGGGAATGTCGTCGACGATGCGAAGCGTGGAGCCTTCCGTGAAGAGAACCCGGGGGTGTACACCGCGACTGTCACCGCGCCGACAACCGGCGATGGCACAGCTTCCGTCTCCTGGCAGGAAAACGGGCGTGCAGCGATCGCGTCGGACGATTACCGGCTCATCCCCGTTCGCTGATTGTTCATCAAAAATTAACGTAAAAAAGTGGGATCAGACCCTATACAAAATAGGTATCACGGTGTAATACTAATACCAAAATTTTCAGGGTGAGGAATGCACCCGAGTGTAGACGTATGCAATGCAGTTGTTTCGGTATAGGAATCCGTGTATAGGGAGAATCATGTTCGTGTCGAAGAAGCCATGGATGAGGACGATCTCCGTTCTGACCGCAGTCGTCCTGCTGGTCGGTGGGGTGGCGTTCGGATCGAAGCTGACCCAGATCCAGTCCGAGGCGGCCTCAACGTCCGGGATGCCCGTCTCGCACGCCGGGGTCGATCCCAATTGGCAGACGATCAGCGGATGGCAGGCGGTCTGGCAGGTTCCGCTGGACGAGGAGAGCCTGTACTGGGTGATCAATAGGACAGGATCCGTGACGGGGAGCCAGATCGTGCTCTGGGCGGCGTACGACTGGTCGGCGGACATGTCGACCTATTCCACACGGGCGGTGCTGAGAGTGGAGAAGACCCTCGGCAATAGCAGCGGAGGCACCGATATTCTCGGACCCGTGTTCTCCACATCGGCGATGGCCCGCATCGGGGGGACGAAGGCTGATCCTGCCGCGCCTCTGACGGTGTACTTCTGGGATTACGAGGTACAGGCCGCACTGGGCGATCTGGTCTGCGCATCGGGGTACACTCCAATCGTCCGGGCGACCTCCGAACAGCCGGATCTGGAGTGGAGCTGCCTGCCCACCCCGTACGGAACCCGCTATTCCGCCGGCGGCGAGGCCGACCAGTACACAGGCAACATCTACATGATCCCCGGTGGCGGTTCCATCGATGACCAATCCAGTTCGAGCACGGCCCCCAGCACGGAAGGAAACTGGCGTTTCGTGGTGTGGGATCCGGTCGGCGGGTCGTACTCGCTGTCCTATTCGGTCCAGCCCGGGGACTGGGAAGCCGATATGGCGACCGTGCCCCAGGAGAGGGTGAAGCTCCACACCTCCGGTGACGGCAGCGGCGACTACAACGCTCTGGCCTCCTACGACATCTCACTGGACTCCGACGGCAACGCGTACACCTATTCGGGCATCGATCCGTCCACCGGCGGCGACGGGAACATGTCGATCGTGAGAATGGAACCCGCCCGGGACCAAAATGGGAACATTGTCGACGGCACCACCGACAACCCGTGGAGATACTATGTGGTGACCAAGATCGCCCGTGAGAACACCAGCCAGTCCTGGTCCTCACCGTCGAGCATCTACGGCAACGGCATCGTGAACGGGCAGCTCATCCTGGGCGCCAACACGCGGGTGAATGCCACCGGGCTGCCCGCCACTGCGAGCGCAGGGGGCAGAGGGACGACGACCATGGTCAGGATCGACCCCCAGTCCGCGATGGCCTCGGTGGTCTATTCGGTGAACAACACCGATCTTGCCACATCAGAGGGGTACGACAATGCCTCCTCACAAGGAGCGGAAGTCATTCGTGGCACCCTCTACCAGGATCTCAACGCCGACGGCGCCATCACTGACGGCGAACCGGGCTTGTCGAACGAGACGGTGGCCCTCTACAACGGCTCGGGGAGGCTTCTGTCGGTCCAACAGACCGACTCCATGGGGCAGTACTCCTTCCTCATCGCCTCTGTGACGGGAGCGGACACTGTTTTCTATGTGCGTCCGGTGGAAGTGACCGCGCTGCTGCCGGACGGGGTCACACGAGTGAACGGCGCCCAGACCTGGGGAGCCGGTTCGGTTGCGACGGGCTTGTCGGTCAACAAGGTTCCCCTGGTCAACACCGCCGAGATCCAATGCCTCGAAGAAGGAAACATCACGTCGTCTGACGGCGGGCCGTGTTCGGGGGCGCGTCCCACCACGATGGCGGATCCCGCGGCGGGAGCTCTGGGCAGCGTCAGCGATCCCGCCCTATGGCTCACCTATGCGAAGGTGGTCTTCAACACCGGACAGTACGTGCCCACAGCCGATTTCGGCTTCACAGCGAGAGGATCCTTCGGCGACGCTCCCGCGGGTCCCCTCGCAGGCGACGTGCCGATGCACGCGAACGTGCCGTCGACACTGTGGCTGGGTGAAACACTGGGCTCTTATGCCGGCCCGGCAGCAGACACGTCGGTCCATCCCAGTGACGACGGGGTCTACCTCGACTCCTATGCCGGCGGGCTGGTCCTCGAAGGGACGATCCTGGCGAGCGGGAATCCCTACCGGTTGGGAGCCGATGTCTCAGGCCCCGCGGCTGACCAGGCGCACGTCGCCGGGTGGGTCACCTCTGCGAACACGAATCTGTGGAACACCGCGGCGGTGTGGACCCCTTCGGTCACCCACGGGAAGGCCGCAGGAGATATCCAGGTGTCGGGTGCCGGATCGGTGCAGCTACGTGTGGACGCATCTGAGAAGGCGATTTCTCTGCCGACGAATGCCGCCAAGGAATATTACGGAGCCGGCATGTGGACCACGGGCGGGGAGATCGAGGACTACGGCTTCACCCTCGCCGACGCGGTCGTCCGCCCGGCCGCTGTGACGTCCAAGGGCGAGGTCGGCGTCATTGTGGCCGGTCAGGAGATCGCGGCGAGCCCGACGCTGAGCATCGGTGACGCGATCGGGGCGACGGGTGGTGAGGCCACCCGGGTGAGCGTCTCCGCCCCGGACAGCGACTGGACGGTGACGGACATCGCCGTACGGGACACAGTCACCGGCGACCAGGTCTATCGTCCCGAGTTCACCCCGGGTTCGGCGGTGACATTCGTGTACACCCCGGAATCCGGATCGGATGTCGTCATCGAGGCCGCGTTCGCACCCAGTATCGACCTGGAAGCCTCGACGCTGACTCTCAACAGGGGCACAGCACGGGTCGGCGACGACATCACCGCGACCGCGACGATCGTCGACTCCATGGGCGATCCGGTCCCCGGGGTCATTGTGACCTTCGACCATGCATCCTCTGACACGACTCTGGGGGCGCCAACCTGTGTGACGAAGGAAGACGGCACCTGTGAGGTGACGATCACCTCGACTGTGCCCGGCGCCTATCCCGACGAGCTGTCGGCAACCGTCGATGGGAAGCCGTTCACCGGATCGCCGCAATCTGTCGTGTTCACTCACGGGGATCTTCTCACCTTGAGTTTCGCCGTGACTCCCTCGGTCGACCCCTCGGACGAGAACCGAACCGATTGGCGCGTCGCCGACGGCGCAGACTCCTATCAGGGTGTCCTGACTGCTGTCGACCAGTACGGAAACCAGGTGTCAGACCTTGTCATCTCCCAAATTCAGTTCAGCCGGTCGAGTACGGATGTGAGGATGTCAGGCATCGTCGGCCACGGCGACGGCACGTACTCGGTGCTCTTCACCTCCACGACGGCCTCCTCAGACACAACTGCCGCGGTGTCCTACCAGGGCGTCCAGGTGGGCGACACCTGGCCCATCCCGTTCGCGGCCACCCCGACCCATGAGATCATCGCCTCAGTCACGGCGGGTCCGTCCCCTCAAACAGTTGGGGACCCGGTGACGATCACCGTGACCGTCACCGATGAGAACGGGGATCCGGTCACAGGGTTGAGCGAGGATGATGTCACAGTGACTGGTACGGCTGACGGCTTGCCGGACCTGGTGATGTCCGGATTCGAGGAGGCCGAACCCGGCGTGTACACCTGGACGACGACATCGACCGTTGTTGGTGAGTTCGAAGTGGCTGCGAGTGTCCTGGATGGGGATCCCGTCAGCACGGATGTCGCCTTCGTCGCCGGTGCGCCCGATCTGATGGCCTCGAGGTGGGTGGTCATCCCCTTGGGCCCATTGGTTGTGGGCACCGGCGACGCCAACGCTTACACAGCTGCGGCGGTCGTGGTCGACAAGGGCGGAAACCCGGTCGTGGGGGTCGAGGTGAGGTTCGCCGTCACCGGATCGGGCCCGGTGTTCGTCGGCGGATCCTCCTGCGAGACAGGATCTGGCGGAATGTGCCAGGTGAGGCTGTCTTCGACCGTGGCGGGTGCCTATCCCATCACGGCGGTGACCGATTTCGGTGCGCTCACCAACCAGACGACATCCCAGCCGGCCGCGTCGGTGGCCTGGCGTCCCGACCAGGGGTGCGTGTCCTCCGCGGGCTGCACCCCCGATCCCCTGGTGCCACCCGATCGCCGCACCCGGATGGAAGTGACGCGGGACAATCAAATCGCCGACGGAACCGCTGAAGACATCGTGACGGTCCACGTCTACGACCGGTGGGGCAATCCGGTCTCCGATGTGCCGGTCGCCGATCCCTCCTCGGGCGCCGGGACCATGCTGACCGGCGCGGAGGGGATCGCAACCATCGTGTACACCTCCACCGTCGCCGGTTCCCACTCCACGAATGTGTCGGTCGGAGGCGCCGCCGTCACCGATGTCGCATTGACCTTCGTGCCCGGGCCTGTGTGTTGGGCCGGATGCGTGCCCAGGGGTGAGGGAACCGATCCGGGCAAGCAGACCCGTGTCGTGATCGTCAACAATGACGCTTTGGTCAATCAGGACGATTCCGTGGCCGTCTACGCTTTCGACCAGTACGGAAACGCGGTGGAGGGCCAGGTCTTCACCTTCGTCACGGACGATCCCAATCTGCGGTTCGGCGGATCTGACCAGTCGACCATCACGGTGGTGACCGATCGTGAGGGTGCAGGCACGTGGACCGTCACCTCTGCGGTGGCCGGGGCGTACCCGGTGCGCGTGTTCATCGACGGTTCACAACTCCCCGGTCCACCTCTGGAGCTGCGGTTCCAGGGTCCGCCCACGATCAGCGGGCCCGCGGATGGCGAGAAGCTGACGACCAGTGAGGTCACGATCACCGGTACCGGGCAAACCGACGGCGACACGATCATCGTCACCGAGGATGGGATCGACATCTGTACGGCCGAAGTCCACGGCGGGGTGTGGTCCTGCCAGGCGACGATGGCCGACGGCGGCCACACTCTGATCGCGGTGGAGACAACACCGGGCGGGACACGGTCGGGCCCCTCCGGGCCGGTCTCCTTCACGATCGACACCTCGGCCCCCACCCCTGGTGAGACTTCCACGGGTCCCGAGCCCTCGCAGACGTCTGTGGCGCCTCCGGCCCCTGGTGAGACTTCCACGGGTCCTGAACCCTCGCAGACGTCTGTGGCGCCTTCCACCTCCTCGCAAACTCCCACGACGCCGAGTCCCCTCCCCACGGGGTCTTCGGCTCCCATGTCTCCTGCTCCCACAGGTCCGACCAGTGTGGCCGCGGGTCCGGCTTCCCCCAGGCAGACCCCTCCCACGCCGTACAGCCAAGCTCCCTCCTTCCCCCCCGGAGGACAATCTGCGACCGCTATCCCTACAGGCGGTCTGGTGGATGAATCGAGCAGGCTGTTCGGGCTGGCCATTGGTTTGATGACAGCGACCATCGGCCTGTGGGCCGGCGTGAAAGTCTCCCGCCGGCGAAAGGAAGGAGGTCGGTAAGATTTGTGACAACGATAAGGATCCCCGCCATCCCCTGGCGGGGATCCTGCTTTTCAGGCGGAGAAATAGGTGAGAGATCGGGGTGTGTCTCACTGTGCGGTCTGCCTGTCGGCGGCTCATCGTCTGAGCATATGATCATGGACGGGAAAATTGCATGTCAAATCGACTAGGTATAGAATAAAAAAGTTGCAAGCGTTTACTCTTGATGGACGTGTGACAGGGAGCAATAATAGGGACACATTAACGGGGGGACAGAAGCTGTGAAGCCTTCGGAACAAAATATTCACATGCGCTATTTTGAGGAAGGTGCCTACGAGAGAGCGCAAGATATTCCGGATGACGCCACAATAACCGATTTGATCAAACAATGCGCATACATGGACAGGTATAACAAATACCCGGCTTTGATATACAACGTCTATGGCATGAAGGTGACGGTGTCGAGGCAAGAATTCAATGAGAAAATCGACACTTATGCGAAGGCACTGGACGCCATCGGGGTGAAAGAGGGTGAGTGCGTCTCCCTCCACGGGCCGTTCATTCCAGAAATGGGATACATCGTCCTCGCATTGATCCAATTGGGGGCGTGGGCGAACATCCTTCAGCTGGCCACTCCGGAAGAAGAGTCGGAAAGACTGACAAAGGATTGCAAGGTCGGTGTCGTTTTCGACGGCATGGGTCTTTACCATGAGGCGAGGAATGTCATCGAGCAGGGCCACTTTGAAAAAGTATTGGTAATTTCTCCGTCTGATTCGTTCGGCTCGGGTCTTCGAGGCAAACTGATGAACGTCTATCTGAATTCATGGGCGAAGAAGTTGGATGCGGTGATTCCGCATGATGACAAGTATCTGCGGTTGAAAGATATCGAGAAATTGGCCGAGGGGTATGAGACGGCGCCGAGGGCGGAGCCCGACATCAACAGGATCGCTCTCGGGACCGGTTCGAGCAGATCGACAGGTGCGGCCAAATGTTCGATGGTCACGAACAGGGCCATCATTTCGAATATTCTGCAAATCAGGAATGCTGTGACGACGGTCAACCCCGATATCGTCGACACCAGGGATTCCGAGTTTTCCGGATACGCGTACGGTCAGCGTTTCTTGAGCCATCTGCCATTTCTTTCCACGTCTCTGAGCATATTGTTCTTCCTCCCGCTCCTCTATGGAATGACGATTGTCTGTGATCCGATGGCGGCGTTGACGACCGAGAATTTCTATCGCAGTATCTTCAAAACCCGCCCCGCCCAGATCATCAGCACCGGTCCGGAGTCCAGATCCTTCTTCAAAATGTTGCGAGATTCCCGCGACAACCGCCCGCTTGATTTTCTCGTGAGGTACATCATCGGCGGAGACGGGATCACCAATGAGGATTATTACGAGTTCCTCGATGTGTTGGGCCGGCACGGGGTGCAGAATCCGCAGGACGCGCTCAGCGTCGGATGGGGGCTCAGCGAGTGTTTCGCCGCGTTGACATCGAAATTGTCCGAAGTCGAGATACCGAAGGATGAGAAAGTTCGCCTGGTGACCAGTGTCGGCATTCCATTCCCCGCGACCAGGATTGCCATATTCGATGACGACGGCAAGGAGCTGGATTACGGCGAGCGCGGAGAGATCTGGGTCAACGCCGATGTCACTCCGACCGTGATGACGGGTTACTACATGGACGACGAACTGACCAAAAAAGTCTTGGTCAAAGACGAAAACGGCACGACCTGGCTCCATACCGGCGACATCGGGGAATTGGGCAGCGACGGACAACTCTATTACTACTGCAGGAAAATAGATTTTCTCGAAAAAGTGAACGGAAAAAGTGTGTACACGGTTGATATCGCCAATGATGTCATCCATAGCGACGAAACCATCGCAGCCGCCCATGACAACAGAAGCTGCAAGCTGACGTACGATCCTGACGTCAGGTATTGCTACGTGTCGAAATTCCCATCGGCCGACGGAACGTACCTCACCTCCGCTCACATCGTCCTGCGGGACAAGGACGCGGACCTCAATCGGGTGCTGACCAGAATCAACGACAAGCTCAGCGCGTACTTCCCCGACAATTTGATCCCGGCCGGATATCGGGTGTACGAGGATTTCTTGCCTGAAGCGGTGAAAAAAATCGATAGGAAACTCATGGATTCCTACCTGGACGGCTATGTCCGGCCTTCAGGCACTGGTTGTGTTCCTATCGCGTTCGCCGAAGACGACAACGGTCTGTTCGCCGTGGAGGACAATGAAATAGCAGAAAAGATCATGCTGTGACACAACCTATCGCGATCGTTGGAATGGCTGCCATTCTGCCCGGCGCCGCAGATGTCACCGAGTACTGGGACAATATTCTGTCCGGCAAGGACTGCATCACCGATATCCCTGAGGAGTACTGGAATATCGGTGACTTCTACGACCCCGATCCTGCCGCCAAGGATAAAACATATGGATACAAGGCCGGGGTTGTGGATTCGATCGAATTCGATTCGATCAGCTACGGTATTCCTCCTGCGGTGATGGAATCAATTTCGGTCGATCAGCTGTACGCGCTTGTCGTGGCCAAAAAAGCCCTGCAGGACGCCGGCTTGCTCGGCGAGGGGGCCAAACCCTTCAACAGGGACAAGACGGGCGTCATTCTCGCCGCGGTGATGGGGAAGAACGCGTACTCGCTCGCCCACAGGCAAGACACGGTGAAGACGAAGAAGATACTCGTGAATTCCGGTGTCGATGAGGCGCTCGCCGATCGGGTGGTCATGAGACTCAAGGATTCCGAACTGGAATGGACAGAGGACAGCGAACCGGGTTTCCTCGGCAATGTCACAGCGGGGAGGATCGCGAACCGCTTCGATTTGGGCGGTACGAACTGTGTCGTCGACGCGGCCTGTGCCTCAAGTCTGGCGGCGTTAAAGATCGCTGTCAGCGAATTGCAGAGTGGTGATTGCGACGTCGTCCTCACGGGGGGCGTCAACCTCGATCTGTCCGCGACCGCCTTCATTTCCTTCTGCAAAACCCCGGCCCTCTCACGGCAGAACGTCTCGAGGCCCTTCGACGCTGAAGCCGACGGCATGGTTCTCGGTGACGGCGTCGCGATGGTTGTGCTCAAGAGGCTCGAGGATGCCGAACGGGACGGGGACCGGATCTATGCGGTGATCAAGTCCGTGGGCTCATCCTCGGACGGGCGTCGCAAGAGTATTTTCGCACCCAGCATAGAGGGCCAGATGAAGGCCATCGGACGCGCGTACGAGATGGCGGACGTCGACCCTGAAAGTGTCGGTCTGATCGAGGCTCACGGCACCGGCACCTTTTCCGGGGATGAATGCGAAATAACCGCGCTCAACCGTTTTTATGGGAAATATCGTCCCCGGCAAAGATCGATCGTCATCGGAAGCGTCAAGAGCCAGATCGGCCACACCCGGCTGGCGGCAGGCATATCGGGACTCATGAAGGCGGCGCTCGCCCTGTACCACAGGACATTGGCGCCCACGATAAATGTGAGGAACGAGAGGCCTGAGTTCGAGGGATCGCCATTTCACACGATTTCATCGCCGAAGCCCTGGATCACAAGTGAGCGGGCCCCTGTGCGAAGGGCGGGTCTGAGTTCTTTCGGATTCGGCGGCGCGAATTTCCACGTAGTCCTCGAGGAACATGTGACGACTGGTGCGAATGTGCCTCCCAGGCTGCATCGCATACCCGAGGGTGTCTGCCTTCACGCCGCTGACAAAAAAGCTTTGATCGATCTGTGCCAAAGCTGGATCGAGCGCTTGGAAGCGGATCCCCGGGCCTATGACGCTCTTGTGGACGAACAACGTGAACCTGAGGCGATACCCGTGGGCCAACCGCGAATAGGCTTCGTGGGGAAAGACCGCCGCGATGCGATCGCCAAACTTTCAGGTGCCGTGGGCAAACTGTCCACGCATGATTTCCCCGCCGGGTCTCAGGAGTTCCATGCCGATGGGACAAGGGACACTATCTATTACAGGACGACGGGTGTACCCACCGGGACGAAAGTCGCGACCCTCTTCTCCTCCCAATCGGCCCAGTACCCGGGGATGATGGGCGAGACGGTCAGGGATTACCCTGAAATGTCAGATTTTCTGTCCACTGTCGGATCGGCGCTTGAAAACCGTGGCCTGACCCCGATAGCGGACATTCTGTACGCGGATGTCTCCACTGACGCGTCCGCGTGTGAGAACACCGCGGAGTTGACCAACACCGTGTACTCGCAGTCGGCGCTCGCGGCAATCTGCGGCGGACTCTACGACATACTGAAAAACCGCCGCTATGCCGACGACATCCTCATCGGGCACAGCTTTGGGGAGATCACCGGGCTGTGGGCCGGGGGAGCCATCGACACGCAAACATTCGCCGACATCACGGTTGAACGGGGAATGGCGATGGCATCGGGCAATCCCGGAACCGGAATGCTCGTCATCGCAGCTGGCAGCCAAGCCTGCCAGGAATGGATCGCGGCGTACGACCATGTGTACGTGGCCAACGACAACAGCGCCGACCAGACCATCGTCTCCGGTGAAACGGGTCAGTTGAAAGCCCTGGCGGCCGAACTGATGAGCGCCAACGTGTCATGTACAATCCTCAATGTTTCGCACGCCTTCCATTCCCCCTATATGAAAGAACCAAATTCACTGTTCCAAGAGGTTTTCGACGATGTCGAGTTGAAGCCGCTGACGAAGACTCTGTACAGCGGTGCGGACGGCAAGCCGTATAGGAGCGGGGCATCGTCGATGAGAGAAACCGTCGGGAAGCAGATGGAGCAGCCTGTACGGTTCATGCAGTGCGTCGCCGACGCCTATGAGGCGGGTGCGAGGGTGTTCGTCGAAGTGGGACCGGGAAAGGTGCTGACGAATCTCGTCAGGAGGATTCTCAGTGACAAAGAGGTCTACACCATTGCGGTCAATGGTGAGCGTGGCGACAAATCCTCGGACTACCAGCTCGAAGAGGCGATCGTCCAACTGCGGACACTGGGGTTGTGCGTCGACGGTGATGCGTACCGAAGGACTTCGTCCGACTTCGTTGAGGAAGAGAAGCCGAAATCGGCCTATCGCATCGACCCCATCGTTTATATGACACCTGCGAAAAAAGAGATTGTCGAGGCGGCGATCGACACGGTCGATCCGGTCGATCCGGTCGATCCGTACCCGGGGAGTGTCGCGAAGATGAAAGGACAACAGACCATGGACGCAAATGCACTTGATGTGGTTTACGGCATACAGACCTTGAATGGCCAGGCTTTGGAGAAGTTCTTGGTTTCGCAGGAGCAGCAAATCAACGTGTTTTCGCAATTGATGAGGGATTCGGCTGGCAATTCGGATGATGTTCTGCACCTGATGGAAGCTTTTCAAGCCAATAGTATGCGGGCCTACGACACGTACATGAGGGGCCAACGCGATGTTCTGGGTGTGCGAGAAGGAGATTTCAGCGGCACGGAAAGCGTCATCCCGGCTGTGGCGAGACCGGCGGCGGAGCCGGCTCCGTACACCTGGAAAGAGCCTGTTCCCCAACCGAGGCCCCCGATTCCCGAGGTGGCGCCCCCCCGGGGATCCGTCGCTGCGCCCGATCCCTCGAAGCGGGAGCCTGAGAACACAGCGACACCGCCCGAACCCACTGTGATCGAGCCCGCACCCCAGGCTGAGGACTTCGATCCTGTCCAGATGGTCATCGAAATCATCAGCGAAAAAACCGGATATCCGGATGACATGGTCGACGCTGACATGAACATCGAATCCGATTTGGGCATCGATTCGATCAAACGCATCGAAGTCTTCGCGGAATTGAGCAACCGGCTGCCGAGCAAGCTTGAAGTGGACGATGTCGAGGCCCTTTCGATGCTTCACACGATCAGCGAGATAGGCGATTATCTAAAAAAAAAATTTGTTGAAGTGAACGGAACCAGCGACGAAGAAACTGACAAGACTGATATCTCTCCGGTCATCAAGCGTTTCGAGGTCGCGGTGAGGGAGGCGGAGCCACAGGAGCGGACGACCGGTTTGTTGGACAACGGGGTCGTCCTCATCGTCAAGGATGACAGCGGTGTCGCCGAGCTTGTCGCAGAGCGAATGAGCACGATGGGGTACGCCGTCAAACTCGTCTCGCTGCCTGCGGCTGATGAAACGGCGGTTGAACAGATGTTCACTGATGCTTTGACGGAGGCGAACCAGCGTTTGGCCGGGTTCGTCTATATCGCGTCGAAGGGGAAGGGCGGTGATTCGCTGATTCCGATGGATGAGACCGATGCGCTGAAGAGTGTTTTTCTGTGCGCTACCTGCTTCACCCGCTCATTCGTCAGCGGCGAGGGCATCGGTTTCTTCATCAGTGCGGCACGGATGGACGGGGGTTTGGGCCTTGTTTCGGGCAGCAGTGTCGTACAAGGAGGGTTGTTCGGCCTTCACAAATCCCTTCAGCTCGAATGGCACAACTTGCCGCTCAACAACCGGACACTCGTCAGCAAAGCCATCGATTTGGCGGCGGATTTGTCGCCTGAACAGGCAGCCGGCTATCTCATCGAGGAGATTTTCACCTATGCGAATGACGCGGGAGTCGGCAGAACCGACGACGGCCGACGCTATGAGACGTGTCTGAAACAGAGTTACCCGGATCCTGCTTCGCGCGGCCAGGGTCCGCGACCCGACGATGTCATGTTGGTGACGGGCGGCGGCAGAGGCATCACAGCCGAATGCGTCGTCAGGCTCGCACAAAACTCACAGTGTGGTTTCATTCTTCTGGGCAGGACGGACATCACCGCTGACATCGAATGGGCAGGCGGGGAAACGGACAGGGCGAAACTTCGCGAATTGGCGATCGAAAAACTTCACCAGAACCGCCCGAGACCAGCGAAAATCGAGGCGCTTGTGGATTCCGCGCTCAATCAGAGAGAGATCAACGACACACTCGACGCCATCCGCTCCGCCGGCGGGAGGGCGCACTATCTCTGTTGCGACGTACGAGACGCCCGACATCTGAAAGACCTGTTGGGAAGCGAAGAAGCACAGCTCGGACCCATCACGGGTATCGTCCATGGAGCGGGCACCATCGCCGACAAAACGATACAAAGGAAAACCGCGGCGGACTTCGACAACGTCTTCGGACCGAAAGTCTTCGGGCTGGAAGCCTGTTTGGACAGTGTCGACGTCAGCAAGCTGAAATACATTGTCATGTTCAGTTCGACCTCGGCGTACTTCGGGAACGGTGGACAAACCGACTATTCCATGGCCAATGAGGTGCTGAACAAATTCGCCTTCGCCTTCAAGAGGTCGCATCCCGACTGCACGACTGTGGCCGTGGATTGGGGTCTGTGGGACGGGGGCTCCATGGCGTCGGATTCGATCAGGAATGCGGTGAAGGATTCTGAGATCGTCCTCATCCCCCCCGAGACGGGGACTGGGTATTTCGTCGACCAATTCATGTACGCGCAGAAGCCCGACGCGTGCCAGATCGTCGTCAACTGTTCTTCAGAAATGCTCAGGCCGACCACGGAATTGGGATGAGGGTAGCGTGGATAACATTGCAATAGTCGGAATGGGCTGTCTCTTCCCTGATTATTCCGACAAGGAAAAATTCTGGAAGAAACTGATCGACGGCGAACGGTTCGTCTACCAGTACGACTATCAGGGGACGATCGTCGACCGCAGCGGCCTCGTCCATCCCCCCGAGGACTTCTTTTCCGGCCGTTTGGCGGACGACGAGATTCGCGAACTCGATGCGTACGGGGATCTGTTCAAGTGGGTCGCCTATGTCGTGGATGAGGCGCTCAATCAGAGCGGGTACGCGGGGGAGCGTGAAAAGCTGCGACGCACGGGAATGGTCTTCGGATGCCTGGCCCAGCCGATCAAGGATCAGTTCGACGCCATGTACCGGTACGTGGAACCCACAGTGAACAAAGAGCTTCACTGGATTCTTCGAGACGACAGGTTCGCCTATCACCGGGAACACAGGGACCTGAAAATCCAGAGCATGTTCACCGACACGGAACCTGCGCGGCGCATCGCTCAGGCCCGAGGCCTGGGCGGGCCGGCGCTGATGTTCAGCGCCGCCTGTGCGACACCTCTGTACGCGATGAAACTCGCGGCCATGTACCTGAACGCCGGCGAAGCGGACATGATCATCGCCGGATCCCATTGTTCGAACGAATCCGATGAGGCGGCCTGCGGGCTGTTCGACACATTCGGGATTTTGTGCGGAACCGGTGAGAGCCGTCCCCTGAACAAACACTCAAATGGAATTGTGACAGGTTCCGGCGCGGGCGCGTTCGCGCTGAAACGGTTGGCGGACGCGGAACGGGACGGCGACGAGATCCTGGCCGTGATAGAGAATATCGGTTTGTCGAATGACGGCGGCTCGGGCAGCGGGATCCTCAGCCCGTCGACGCAAGGCCAACTCGTCTCCTACAACGAGGCGTACACAGAAGGTCTTTCCCGCAACATCGATTACATCGAATGCCATGCGACGGGCACGGAAGCGGGGGACGAGTCGGAAGTCGACTCGATCGAGCAATTCTTCAACACGGATCGAGACAAGGTTCTCATCGGAGCGCTCAAAGGGAACACGGGGCATTTTCTCACCGCCACCGGCTGCGCGTCCATCGCAAAAGTCGTCATGGCCCTTCAGGAAGGCGTGATACCCGCGACCATCGGGGTCGATGATCCGATCTACGATTCAGTGGTACGAACGAACACGCCGTGGGAAGCGAAACCCGATGGAAGCCCCCGGCGCGCGGGGATCAACGCGTTCGGGTTCGGCGGGGTGAACGCCCATCTGGTGATCAGGGAGCATCTCGCCGACGAGGCCATGCAGGAGGAACGGACATCGATTCGGCCCGACAAAGAACTCGCAATCGTGGGAATGGGATTGCATATCGGCAATTTCCGCTCGGTTGAGGATTTCCTGAAAGGATTGGGGAACTCGACGACCGCCTTCGAAGCACCTGAGCCCGGGAGGCTGCGGAATTATTCCACGGACCAGGCATATATGGAAAGCATCGGCCTGGGTGAACTGCCGAAGGGTTCGTATATCAACAGCTTCGAGTTCGACACGATGCGATTCAAAATGCCCGTCAGCAGTGATCCTTTTTTCTTACGGCGGGACATGCTGCTGCTTGAAACCGCGGCGGAGGCGCTTGACGAAGCTGGTATGAAGCAGGGCACCGCTCCGCGAACCGCGGTCATCGTCAACAGTGCGCTCGATTTCTCCGATGAGATCTTCTATGCCACCTCCGATCTCAAGGACAGCGTCATCGACAGCCTGAGGGAAACGTGTCCAGAGATGACGGACGCACAGATCGACGAAATCGTGCGCATCGTGAGGGCAGACGAAAAATCGCGTGAAACCCCGGACACCGCGCCCGGATCGATCACCAGCATACGCGGCAATAGAATATCCTCGCACTGGGGATTCAGCGGACCCTCGTTCACCGTTTTCGAACAAGAGGTGTCGATTTTCCGATGCATAGAGCTTGCCAAGTTCTTCATCGCCGAAGGGTTGGCCGATCAGGCCGTCGTCGGCGTGGTGTCGTTCGCCGGTGAAATTGAGCATCTGTACGCGGAGAAAGAACTCGGTGCGATGGATCTCATGCTCGACCAGGGCATCGCTGAGGGTGCCGTCGTCCTCGTGCTGAAACCCATGGATGCGGCGTTGGCCGACCAGGACAGGATATACGCCAGCGTGGACGGGGTGGCTCTTTCCGGGGTGTCTAAGGATGCTGTGGGCAATGTTGAGACCACCATTGACAAGGCGTTGGCGCAGGCGAGAGTCGGCAGAGACGAGATATGCGCCTTGGAGATCCCCATCAGTTACGACAAGACGTACGGCACGGCGATCGAGGAGGCGTGCCGCAAAGACGCCGCAGACGATCTCACGCAGGACGTCGACGTGCAAAACATTGAGGACTACCTGGGGTTTGGTTTCAGCCTGTCTGCCGCCGCTTCCATCGTCCGTCAGGCACTCCAATTGTACCTGTCACGACATTTCGATCCCGGTGAGGCGAGCCATCTGGATTCGCGCGATGACAGGCATGTGTCGTTGGTCACGGGGTATACCTATGAGAAACAATTTGGATGTGTGGTGTTGTCAGATGCCGGCACGTCGAATGGCCGTGCTCACCGCCAGCTCACGTCGCGGCTCGCCATGCTGCCTCTGCGCTTCAGCACCCCGGAGGATTTGCAACGAAGATTGCTCGCTTTGGAGACTGCTTCGGCGAAATCCACCTTCAGAAAAATCTATGAGTTCCTTTGGGCGGAATTCGCGGCGACGGACGGCGCTCAGGAAACCGGGAACACAGCGGTCCTGTTGTGCTATTCCAAAGAAACTCTGCACGATGAGCTCAAAAAGTTGAACCAGGCGATTCCGCGGTTGAACGATCCGGGTTTTGTCTACATCAGTCCGCGCGGGTCGTATTGCGCCATGCCCTCGCCGGATGGACAGCCTGTGTCATTTGAGAGATTCGTGCCGGACGCGTCTGCGGATGCGACGGATGAATTCGCCGCCTGGTTCGGCCTGACTGAGGAGATCGTCTCAGATGCCGGGTTGGGCGACGTGGTCGCCTGGTATCGTCCGAAGAATTACCTGCTCGCCCTGGGCGCGAAGCTTCTGTCGCACGGTATCGGGTTCGACCGGGAGAAATTCCTCAGCCGGTTCGATTTCTATCCGCTGAGCCGTCCTTCGCACGTCCTCGAGATAGGCAACGGGTTGCCGGCAATGTACGAACACCTCAGCGATCCGGAAAATCGCATGCGGATCGCCCTCAAAGCAGAGCCGTCGCAGCATCTGGAAATGCCCGGCACATGGGAAAACGCCGTGGCGATCGTTGGAATGGGGTTCCATGTCGGAGCTTTCGATTCCGTGGACGGTTTCCTCAATGGGCTGATGACGTCCACGAAGGCTTTCGACACGGAAACCCCGCAGGAAGCCGACTATCCGACGACGTCGGAGGGCCTGATCGACGAAACACTCGCCATGGCCGTCGCCGACTCCGGATTGCCGCAAACCGACCTCCACGATGCGGCCTGTGTGTTTGTCGTCTCAGATTCGCCGGAAGACAAAATCCGTGTCACCCGGGATGAGAATCCCCCGGACAGATGCGGCATAGGCGGTCCGCGGTACACAGTGCATGGCGGAGACATCGTGTTTTTCCAGGGGCTGGTCCTCGCCCACGCCATCATTGGACAAAAACTCGCCTCAACTGTTTGTCTGTGCACAGCCCCGGCGGCGACCGGTTCAACCGATGCAGGCGAGGGTGCGGTCGTCCTCGTGCTCAAAGAAAAACAAAGAGCGCTCGAGGACCACAACAAGATTTACGCGTGTGTGGACGCAGTCACCATGGCCGAGCAGTCATCGCCGTTCGATGAACTGTCAAGGGCTCTTGATCGCGCCCATGTCGGCGATCGCGAACTGCGGGTGGCGGATGTGTCGGGTTCCCCGTTCGACCAGGCTTTTGAGGGGCTCGACGACTATGTGGATGAGCATTTCGCCGTCACCGATGTGGACAGATGGCTCGGGCGTACGCTCCACATCTGCGCCGCGGCGTCCTTTGTGAAGCAAGCTCTTCAATTGTCTTTCTGCCAGGTGTTCGTCTTCGACCCGAGTTCTTCCGGCCCGAGTATCAACGATCAGCTGGCACAAACCTATTGGGGTTCGGGCAAGAAACGGGCCTCGCTGATCGCGTACGCCCCGCACACGAGTCAGGACGCCGGTTTCGCGGTGCTGACGGAATGCATCGACACGTACAGCACGGATTGCCCGTACCCGTCCAATGTCGCGCTTGTCCCGATAGTGTGCGCCGGACCGGACGAGTTGCGCGCCAAACTCACAGGTCTTCACAGCGCCCTTCTCCAGTCGGTTGCGATGACGACTGTGTGGGAGAACGCGTGGCGGGACTGCCAGTCCCAGAAAGCGCCGGCTTACACCGCGGTCCTCGCGTTCACCTCCCGCCATTCGCTCGATGAGGAAATATCGGCGATGCTGACGGCGCTGGAACAACTCAGTGACGGTCGGCGGTTCGTCCCGGGCGGACGGTATGAGAGCAAACTCGGGTCGTTCTTCACAGCCGATCCGTACGGCGAGGACGCGAAAATCGTTTTCATGAACCCGCCATACACCCTGCACAATTTTTTGTTGTTCTACCAGATGATGAGGATGTTCCCGCAGTATCGTCATGAATACCTCGACTATCTCGACAGCACCTTCCAGCAGATACTGGAGAATCTCGATTTCAACTTCGGGTTCTCCGGTGTGGAATCGGGCATGATCGGGATCGCCCAAGAGTTCGCCCACGATCTTTTCGGCTTGTCGCCTGATATCTTGATCGGCGCCAGCCTCGGTGAAATCATGTCCCTGGTGGCTTACGACAGCTTGAATTGGGACGATGCCGAACCGGATGCGGTGTACACGCTCTTCACGGCTTTTCGGGACGTGTTCACCTACAGCGCGCAAGATATGACTCCGATGTACTGCAAGGGGTCGTTGGAGGAGATCCGGCGGATCGCCGCTGAGCACGGGGACGTGTATGTCTCGCTCATAGCCTCCCCGGATGGAGCCTTCATCGCCGGCACTCAAGAGGCAGTCGACCGTGTCGTGAAAGAAGGCGGCTTCCTGGCCTGGCGTCTGGCGAATGACCTGGCCATCCACACCCCGTTGGTCGAACACTTCTACGGCGAGGTGTACGAAGCCGCCCGGGACTCCGGCCTCAGATTGCGTTCCAACAGGGATTTTGAGATCTACAGCACGTACTTGAAGAAACCGGTCGGCGACTCCCAGGAAGATTTCTGCGAGTACGCGGCCTCGATCCTCATCAAGGAGTGTGACTTCTACGGGCTGTTGGAACTGCTCTACAGCAGGGGAGGGCGCGTCTTCATCGACATGGGCACGGGGGGGTCGTGCTTCGACTGGGCACGCGACACATTCGAAGGACGCGACGCGACCGTGTTCTCGATCTATCCCCCCGTTCTGGATCCTGTCGGCCATATGTTCAGAATCTTCGCCAAACTGCTTTCGAATCACGTGAGGTTCGACCCTGCCGCCATTCTGGCCGCCTTCACCCATCCGTTCATGAAGGAAGCAGGCAATGACACGACGTCTCCTGAAACGCTTGCGCGCCCATCCGGCCCCAGCAATCCCGCGCCCCTGGCATCGCCATCATTGGGCTCATTCGTCGCCCGGAGCCTGAGCAACAATGTCAGCGCGTACACGACCTACGTCGACAATGAGATGCTCCTTCTCGACTGGCTGGGGAGGCGTAGCGTTGCGACCGCTCGACGCGAATCCCACACGATTTGGGACCGGGACCAGATTCTCGAGATCACCGGGGGCTCTCCTTCGAAGGTGTGGGGCAGCAAATACGCCGCCCTGGATTCGATGAAAGTACGGGCCAGGATGCCGATGCCTCCGTTCTTGTTCGTCGACAGGGTCACTGGGATCGACGCTGAGTTCGGCGTGCTCCGGCCGTCATGGATCGAAACAGAAACCGACATTACCGATGATTGCATCATGCTGACGTCAGAACACATGATCACACCCACTTTGCTCGCGGAATCGTCACATTCGGCCATTCTCCTGATGTCGTACATGGGAATCGACTTGATCTCAGGGGGCGGGCTCGGCTACAGGATCTTGAACACGCAGGGGGAATACCATGATGACATTCCGTTGCTCGGCGAGACCGTCCACTCGAGGCTTGAGTTCACCGACTTCATCAACAGTGGTTCCATGACACTGGTCAAGTCGAAATTCTGGTGTTATGGCAGCGACGACAGATTGGTCGTGACCTTCGATCTGCTGGGTGGGCTGTTCACCGAGCAGGATCTTGCCGCGAATGACGGCACGACCCAACAGGAGCCCGCCGTTCCTGAGTTCACACCGCTCGCAGAGCCGATAGGACGCGATGTCCTCTACGATGGCTATAAGGGGCCGCTGTTCTACCCGCTTCCGACATCGACACAGGCGGAACCTGTTTTTGTGCATCCCAAAATCCAGATGGTCGACAGGATCGTCGCACTCGACCTCACCGGAGGCGACTACGGGCTGGGTCTGGTCGTGGCTGAAAAAGACATCGACGAGAACCACTGGGCCTTCAAAGTTCATTTCATCAACGATCCCGTGTTCCCGGGGACCCTGCTGTCGGAAGCGTCCAGCCAGATCCAGTTCATGTATGCGGTCACCGCTGGGTACATGGTGCCCGACCGGAAATATTATTTGCTGAACAACCGAAATGTCGTTCTCAAATCCTCTTTCCGCGGGGAAGTCAAACCCGTGAAGTCAGTCGTCCGGTACATCCAACAATTCAAAGAGGTCACGGTGAAGGACAACAAAGTCATCATCTTGTCGGACCTGGACGTTTATTGGCAGGGGAAGCATGTGTCGAGGACGGAAAACTGCTGTCTGGACATTGAGGAAATCATCAGGGAGGGGCAGTGACGATGCGGAAGATGGGCTATCTCGCAGACTACGAACCACTGGGTCCTTTGCCTGCTGTGCTGTCGGCGCTGTCCGATCTGTCCGACGATGAGACGAGCGCGCTTTCCGTCATCGGGGATGGAACTGACAGCGGACAAGGGTTCATGCTGGCAACCGGGGGCCGATTGTGCACGCAACGGATCGAGGGGGCCGCCGACCTGTACTACGGTTTTCCGGCCGTGACGGCACAGTCGTTGGGTTCCGAGTCGTTTCGGCGGGCGTACAACACGAAGTATGCCTATTATGCCGGCGCCATGGCGAACGGGATATCGTCGGTGGAGATGGTGGTCAAGCTGGGCTTGGCCGGTTACATGGGTTCATTCGGTTCGGGGGGGTTGTCCCTGGACGAGGTGGAACAGGCGATCGACACGATTCGGCGATGCCTTCCCCAGGGGCCGTACCTGATCAATGTGCTTCATTCCCCCGATGGGGAGGAGCGGGAGGAGACCATGGTTTCCCTGCTCCTCCGCAAATCGGTGAGGGCGATCGAGGCGTCCGCCTTCGTCGACGTCAGTCCCGCGCTGATCCGGTACCGTCTGGCGGGGCTCGTGAAGGGCGATGACGGCGTATATTCCACGAACCGCATCATCGCGAAGGTGTCGCGCAGAGAGGTGGCGAGGAAGTTCATGAGTCCGCCCGATCCCGACGTGACCGCATCTTTGCTCGCCAGGGGGTTGATCACGGCGGATCAAGCCATGTGGTCGAAGGAACTCCCCGTTGCCGACGACATCACAATCGAGGCGGATTCGGGGGGGCACACGGACAATGGCCCTCTCGTGTCCCTTCTGCCTCTGATCGTCGACATCGCGAACGAGGTTCAGGCCAGTCGGAAGTATGGCCGGCGCATCCGTGTCGGCGCCGCCGGGGGGATCGGGACGGCTGCCGCGGCTGCTGCCGCATTCGGCATGGGCGCGGACTATGTCGTCACCGGTTCTGTGAACCAGTCCTGTGTCGAGGCGGGCACCTCAGACTATGTGAAAGACATCCTGTCACGCGTGGACATGGCGGATGTCGTGATGGCTCCCAGTGCCGACATGTTCGAATCCGGAGCTCGCGTTCAGGTGATCAAGTCCGGCACGATGTACCCGATGAACGCACAGAAGTTGTACGATCTCTACACCCGGTACGCCTCGCTTGAGGATATTCCCGACAGTGACACAAGGGTCATTGAAAAACGGTTGTTCCACTGTGACGTGGACACCGTGTGGACGTATGTGAAGGAGTATTTCTCGCGTGTCGACCCCGTACGCCTGCAGAAAGCCGAAACGAACAAGAAGTTGAAGATGGCGCTTGTTTTTCGCTGGTATCTGGGCAATTCGTCTCGCTGGGCCATCGACGGCGATCTGGACCGCAGGATGGACATGCAAATATGGTGCGGCAAGTCGATGGGAGCATTCAACCAGTGGGTGCGCGGGACCGGACTCGAATCGCCGGAGAAGCGAACTGTCGTCGCAGTTGCCGATGCGATCATGTCCGGGGCCGCACTCATCGCGATGCGGAATTGTTTGAAGCTGTACGGAGTTGAATCGGGGGACTGAAAATGGACACTGTCATGAGATTGTGCGCGGGGATATTGAACGTCGCCGCGGTGATCGGCGTGGCTGGGACGGCCCTCGCGGACTTCTACAAGAACACTGGACGAAAAGACACGGTCGAGACCAAGAAGACTCCGGTTTCTGCGGTCACCATCGTGATCTTCATCGCGGTGTTCTGCCTGGTCCTCCTGTTCCGGATAGGGGCTTTCGGTTTCAACACCGTCTGCATCGTCGTCGGGGCCCTCATCTCAGCCTTCGGAGCGGTCTTCCAAATCGTCGGCAGGATTCAACTCGGGCGCTCGTGGTCGAACCAGATCAAAATCTATGAACACCAGACTCTTGTCACGACAGGTGTCTACAGTGTGATCCGCCATCCGTTGTACGCCACTTTCATCGTCATGTTCTTCGGCAACGCCCTCATGTACTCGAACTGGCTGGCGGGATTGCTGACGGCGGCGGTGTTCGTACCCATGATGGATTTCCGCGCCAGGCAGGAAGAGAAAATCCTGTGCGAGGTTTTCGACGACTACCCGGCGTACATGAAGAGCACGGGGAGGCTCTTCGTGAAAGTCGGGGGGAGCAAGGGCTTCAGCAGTCCGGTCGTGTACGAGGACGCGGCGATCGAGAAGCCAGAAAAGGGCATGTCCCCGCTCAGGGAACCACGGTTCTGGATATGTTTCCTGGCGGCGATCGCCATCTGGGCATTGGGATTGCTTCTTCCCGGATACCTGGTGCTCATCCCATTGCTGGGGGTCACTCCCTATCTCATGTGCGGCGTGATCCTGTGGCTTCTGCTCCGGAATCGCGACAAACCTGCAATGTTTGGGGTATTGCTGGGAACTCTGACACCCTTCATGGGGTTGTTCGCCATCATCAGTATCGGTGAGTTGTTGGAGATACCTTGGCCGTACTGAACACCTCACCCGGGTTCCCCAGATAGGAGGAGCTAGAAATGACCACTCTCGCGATCTTGATCTACCGTCATCTACGCGTGTTCTGGCGAGACCGTCTGACTGTTTTCTTCTCCCTTCTCGCACCTGTGTCCCTGTGGGGTTTGTTCGTCATCTTCTTGCGCAAGCAATACGCCGATGTCGTCCAGACTGCGATTCCCGGCTCATCCCACGCCGACGCCTACGGGTTGGTCGACGCATGGGTTTTCGCCTCGATCGTGACCCTGGCGTCGTTCACAGGTTCTTTGGGAATGCTGAACAGCTTCGTCGACGACCGGATGACGGGCCGCTTTTCGGACTATCTCGTGACCCCAGTGAAAAGATGGCAGCTCGGGCTGAGCTATGTGGTTGCCACGGTGACCATCTCCTTCGTGATCTCGATGATCTTTCTGGGATCCAGTCAGCTGTGGGCCCTCGGCTTCGATCAGGCGACGATGTCCTGGGCTCAAGTGGGGAAAGCCCTGTGGACCATCGCATTGGCTTGCCTCATCTTTTCCGCTTTCAATACATTTATTGTTACTTTTCTAGGAAGCCAGGGGGCGTTCAACGGATATGCGATCACGATGGGCACGGCGATCGGCTTCCTCGCCTACTGTTACGTTCCCCCCTCGGGATTGTCCACCCTGATCAACAATGTCCTGGGCGTCCTCCCCTTCGCCGAGACGGCTTCCATCATCCGCGACCCGATGATGGCCCCGGCCACCGACCGGATCCTATCCCTCCTGTTCACCGGTGACGTCCAAAACCAAGCACGCTCCGCCGTCCAACACGATCTCGGCGTCACCCTGACTGTGAACGGCAGTCTGATGTCCGAATGGCTCGTGGTCGTCATCCTGGCCGGCCTGTTCATCGTTTTCGCCGCCTTCCTCCCCCACCGCATGAGCCGTATCATCCACTGACCCCCAGGCCATGAGGCCATGGGGACGGTTCTTCTGTCATACCTTGTCAAACGGTAAAAATCCTCATTTTCAACAGTGATGGTTGTTTCCTGTGTACGAGTGTCGCGGCACGTACGGTCAACTGCCCCGCCGTCCTTTTCTGTGCCCGAGATGGCTCCCGTCACCGTGAATCATGATCTGCCATCGACCGCGAGACAAGCAACCTGTTCTAGTCCGGGAATCACGTCACTCGCAGGCGATCCCGTCGTTGTCGCGATCGAGTGCCGACCGGTACCCAGGCTCGCCCCAATAGATGGGCGCGGCCCCGGCTGCGCGAGCCTCCGAGCAGTTCGCGTAGTAGACGGCGGGTGCTGGTGGTGGAGGTGGCGGAGGTGCCGGTGCTGGTGGTGGAGGTGGCGGAGGTGCCGGGCTGGTGGTGGAGGTGGCGGAGGTGCCGGTGCTGGTGGTGGAGGTGGCGGAGGTGCCGGTGCTGGTGGTGGTGCGGGTGGTGGTGCAGAGGTCGCGGCCAGTGGCTGTGGGACTTGCTCCGGCGCCAGAACTGGCTCCGGCTCGGCGGGAGTTGGCGTATGCGACGGTGTGGGGGATGGTCTGAGTGTGGATGGGGTGGGTGTCACCGCGGTCGATTGGTGCGGCGGGGCAGTGGTGGAGGCAGCGTCTGACGATTCTGTGCCCGGTCGGAGAGCACCAACGATGAGGACCGCCAAAATGGCGACCCAGAACCACGTTCGTTTATAAATCGGCTTCTTGGCCTGTACGGGCGGCTGAACGGCGGGACGGGTCTGTTCGGTCCACTGAGCACCGTCGAAGTACCTCGTTCGCGACGGGTCCTCGGGGTCCGGATACCAGTTGGGAGGGGATTGCTGCTGGTTCATTGAGTCAGCCTACCTGGCGCTCCAACGCTTGTACAATAAACTATGAATATAGAAATCGGGATGCCCATCCATGTCAGGTTTCAGGATGCCGTTCACGCTCCTTGGTGGATCTACGTCTCAGTTGGGCGACCAGTTCAAACGTGGCCCACCACAAAGAAGCTGTGACAAGCGGAAGCATAAATCCGGTCTGCGTCATCACCAGACCGCGATCACGGTACAGACGGTGAAGGAACCACTCTGTCTTTCCACCATAGAATTACAGGTTGACCAGGTGAATGAAACAACTCAGCAAGGGCGTTCGTACCCTTTCTATAGGTACCCCCACAGGGACTCGAACCCTGGACACGCGGATTAAGAGTCCGCTGCTCTAACCAGCTGAGCTATGGAGGCTTGCGCGAATACTTTACCCC